>OHTC01000989.1_pt1 | contig 11936 bp, 7 predicted proteins | sample 1578801 | NCBI WGS metagenome assembly OHTC01 (sample SAMEA3879556, study PRJEB24766) | human gut metagenome | biome: human-associated habitat; feature: feces | place: USA | collected 1985/1987 | reverse complement strand
CTCGCGACCTCCGCCTCCCTAAGACGGCGCTCTAACCAAGCTGAGCCACACCCCGAAACGCAAGTAAGATGATACCATGGAATTTTACAAAAAGCAAGAGTTTTTTTATAAAAAGTTAATTTGCTCACTTTGAGTCTATTGTCGTACAATATAATAAACGCAAGTGAGTCAGCATGCTTGCATGATTGACAAACGGCAACATTAGCGAATAATATCCTGTGAAGCTAATACATAAAAACAGTGGAGGATGGGCTATGGCCAATATAACAAAACTGGCACTGGAAGCAGCTTTGAAAAAAGAGCTTCTCACGAAGCCTCTGGACAAGATCACCATCAATGATCTCGCCGAGGACTGCGGTATCAGCCGTATGGCTTTTTATTATCATTTCAAAGATATTTACGATCTGGTAGAGTGGGTATGTGTGGAGGACGGCACGAAGGCACTGCAGGGGAAGAAGACCTACGAGAACTGGCAGGAAGGCTTCTGTCAGATTTTCGAGGCAGTGCAGGAGAACAAACCTTTTATTATGAATGTCTACCGCTGCGTGGATCGCCAGAAGATCGAAAGCTACTTAAACAAGCTGACCTACCAGCTCATTGCGGACGTGGTGGAAGAAAAATGCGCCGGTATGCAGTTGGCGGAGGAACACAAGGAATTCATTGCCGGATTTTACAAATACGGTTTTGTGGGTGTGATGTTAGACTGGATCGACCGGGGAATGAAGGATGATTATCATAAGATCGTTGAAGAACTGGCAATCACTCTTTACGGAAACATCAGCCGATCCATCGAAAATTTTGAGCGCACGGAAAAGAAATTCTGAAATAGTATAAGTACTTTACAAAAAGGGCAGGATGATAAAAACTTTATCATTTGTCCTTTTTTGTAAATTGGTTTTCTTATAAAAAAGAAGTAGGATACTATTTGTAAACAGAAAAACATTTGAGAGTCATCAAAGAAAGGTGGTAATCATTATGGCAAAAAAGAATAATATCGGACTGGGACTGGCAGCACTGGCAGTAGGTGCAGGCGCAGTGGCAGCAGTAACCAAAGGACATAAGGCAGAGGTGAAGAAAGAGGAGAGAAAGGCAGCCGTCAAGGCAGCCAAGAAAGATTATCGAAACACTGAGCTTGGAAGATACGACAAGAACAGCAAAGGCATCTATTATTCCAATGGTAACTACGAGGCCTTCGCAAGACCTAAGAAGCCCGCAGGAGTGGATGAGAAGAACGCTTACATCGTAGGCAGCGGACTGGCATCTTTAGCGGCAGCGTGTTTCCTGGTACGTGATGGGCAGATGCCCGGTTCCCATATTCACATCTTAGAGGCAATGGATATCGCAGGCGGTGCTTGTGACGGTATCTTCGATCCCAGCAGAGGCTACGTCATGCGTGGCGGACGTGAGATGGAGAACCATTTCGAATGTCTGTGGGATCTATTCCGCAGCATTCCCTCTCTGGAAGTACCCGGAGCCAGCGTGCTGGATGAGTATTACTGGCTGAACAAGGAAGATCCCAACTACTCTCTGTGCCGTGCAACGAAGGATTGTGGACAGGATGCCCATACTGATGGCAAATTCAATCTAAGCCAGAAGGGCTGCATGGAGATCATGAAGCTGTTCATGACAAAGGACGAGGATCTGTATGACAAGACCATTGAAGATGTTTTCGATGATGAAGTATTTAACTCCACCTTCTGGTTATATTGGAGAACCATGTTCGCTTTCGAGAACTGGCACAGCGCACTGGAAATGAAGCTTTACTTCCAGAGATTTATCCATCATATTTCCGGACTGCCTGACTTCAGTGCCCTGAAGTTCACCAAGTACAACCAGTACGAGTCTCTGATCCTTCCCATGAAGAAGTATCTGGAGGCAGCAGGTGTGGACTTCCAGTTCAACACCGAAGTGACCAATGTTATTTTTGATATCAATGACGGCAAAAAGGTGGCAAAGGCTATCGAGTGCAAGGTAAAAGGTGTAGAGAAGGGCATTGTCCTCACCGAGAACGACCTGGTATTCGTTACCAACGGAAGCTGTACCGAGGGCACCATCTACGGCGACCAGAACCATGCACCCAACGGTGACGCAGAGGTTCGTACCAGCGGCGTATGGAGCCTGTGGAAAAATATCGCAAAACAGGATCCTTCCTTCGGACATCCCGAGAAGTTCTGTTCTGATGTTTCCAAGACCAACTGGGAATCCGCTACCGTGACCACACTGGATGACAAGATCATTCCTTATATCACCAATATCTGTAAGCGTGATCCCAGAAGCGGTAAGGTCGTAACCGGCGGTATCGTAAGCTGTCAGGATTCTAAGTGGCTCATGAGCTGGACCATCAATCGTCAGGGACAGTTCAAGGAACAGGACAAGAATCAGGTATGTGTATGGGTATACGGCCTGTTCACCGACGTACCCGGCGATTATATTAAGAAGCCCATGAAGGATTGTACCGGTAAGGAGATCACTGAAGAGTGGCTGTATCACTTAGGTGTGCCCGTAGAAGATATCGAGGATCTGGCAGAGCACAGCGCAGTCTGCGTACCTACCATGATGCCTTATATTACCGCATTCTTCATGCCCAGAACCAAGGGTGACCGTCCCGATGTCATTCCCGACGGCTGCGTGAACTTCGCTTTCTTAGGTCAGTTCGCAGAGACCCCGAGAGACACTGTATTCACCACAGAGTATTCCGTGAGAACCGCTATGGAGGCTGTCTACGGACTGTTAGGTGTAGACAGAGGTGTGCCTGAGGTATGGGGCAGTGTCTATGACGTCAGAGAACTGCTGGACAGCAGCGTGAAGCTGATGGATGGTATGTCTCCTCTGGAGATCGAACTGCCCGGACCTTTAAATGCACTGAAGAAGCCGCTGCTTCGCGTAGTGAAAGGCACTGTAGTGGAAAAACTGCTGCGTGACCACAATGTGATCAAAGACGGCATGCTGGATTAGAATTGTATATGGAATAAAAGTGCGAAGACTCCCATCGGAAAAATCCGGTGGGAGTTTTTTAAAAATCATACAAAGAAAGTTGAACAAATGTAAGCGTTTACATAATACTAAAGTACTATACAAAACAAACAAAAACGGTATGTCTGTTTTCAACATTGTGCACGAAAATCGGTACTCTGTCAAAAAATTATCAATTTCGTCTTGATATTCCTTTGGCAGATTGTTACAATATCAAAGTACTAAAAACCGAAGCCGAAATGCTCCGGTAGTGGTTTGGGTTACAAAGTTTTGTCAAAAATATTATAAAAAGGGAGACAAAGAAGTATGAAGAAATGGGTATATTTGTTTACCGAAGGTAATGCAAACATGCGCGAACTGCTTGGTGGTAAGGGTGCGAACCTGGCTGAGATGACCAACATTGGTCTGCCGGTTCCTCAGGGCTTCACCATTACAACAGAGGCATGTACACAGTATTATGAAGATGGACGCGAGATCAATGAAGAGATTCAGGGTCAGATCAACGAGTACATTACTAAGATGGAAGAGATCACCGGCAAAAAGTTCGGCGACCACGAGAATCCTCTGTTAGTATCCGTTCGTTCCGGCGCGAGAGCATCCATGCCCGGTATGATGGATACCATTCTGAACCTTGGTCTGAATGAGACCGTTGTTAACGTAATCGCTGAGAAGTCCGGCAACCCCCGTTGGGCTTGGGACTGCTACAGAAGATTTATCCAGATGTATTCCGACGTTGTTATGGAAGTAGGTAAGAAGTACTTCGAGCAGCTGATCGATGCAATGAAAGAGAAGAAGGGGGTTAAGCAGGACGTTGAGCTTACCGCTGACGATCTGAAGGAACTGGCTGGTCAGTTCAAGGCTGAGTACAAGGCTAAGATCGGTGTAGACTTCCCTGATGATCCTAAGGAACAGCTGATGGGCGCTATCAAGGCTGTATTCCGTTCTTGGGACAACCCTCGTGCAAACGTTTATCGTCGTGACAACGATATCCCTTATTCCTGGGGTACTGCTGTTAACGTTCAGTCTATGGCATTCGGTAACATGGGTGATGACTGTGGTACCGGTGTTGCATTTACCAGAGATCCGGCTACCGGCGCTAAGGGACTGTTCGGTGAGTTCCTGACCAACGCACAGGGCGAGGACGTAGTAGCAGGTGTTCGTACACCTATGAAGATCGCTGAGATGGCTGACAAATTCCCTGAGGCATTTGCTCAGTTCCAGGAAGTATGTAAGACTCTGGAAGATCACTACAGAGATATGCAGGATATGGAGTTCACCGTTGAGCATGGTAAGCTGTACATGTTACAGACCAGAAACGGTAAGAGAACCGCTCAGGCAGCTCTGAAGATCGCTTGTGATCTGGTAGATGAGGGCATGAGAACCGAGGAAGAGGCAGTTGCAATGATCGATCCTCGTAACCTGGATACTCTGTTACATCCTCAGTTCGACACCGCTGCTCTGAAGGCTGCAACTCCTATCGGCAAGGGCCTTGGTGCTTCTCCCGGAGCTGCATGTGGTAAGATCGTATTCACCGCAGAAGATGCAGAAGAATGGCATGCAAGAGGAGAGAGAGTTGTTCTGGTACGTCTGGAGACCTCTCCCGAAGATATCACCGGTATGAAGGCTTCCCAGGGTATCCTGACCGTTCGTGGTGGTATGACCTCTCACGCAGCAGTAGTTGCTCGTGGTATGGGTACCTGCTGTGTATCCGGTTGTGGCGACATCGCTATGGATGAGGAGAACAAGCAGTTCACTCTGGCTGGCAAGACCTTCCATGAAGGTGACTGGCTGTCTATCGATGGTACTACCGGTAACATCTATGATGGCGAGATCAAGACTGTTGACGCTACCATCGCAGGTGAGTTCGGGCGTGTAATGGCTTGGGCTGACAAATATCGTAAGTTAAAAGTTCGTACCAATGCAGATACTCCCGCAGATGCTAAGAAGGCTCGTGAGCTGGGCGCTGAAGGAATCGGTCTGTGCCGTACTGAGCATATGTTCTTCGAAGAGGACAGAATCGCAGCATTCCGTGAGATGATCTGTTCCGATACTGTAGAGGAGAGAGAAGCAGCACTGGAGAAGATCCTGCCTTATCAGCAGAATGACTTCAAAGGTCTCTTTGAAGCTCTGGAAGGTAACCCTGTTACTATCCGTTTCCTGGATCCGCCTCTGCATGAGTTCGTTCCTACCGAGGAAGCTGACATTGAGAAGCTGGCTAAGGCACAGGGCAAGAGCGTAGAGACCATCAAGACCATCATCGCTTCCCTGCATGAGTTCAACCCTATGATGGGTCACAGAGGATGCCGTCTGGCTGTTACTTATCCTGAAATTGCCAAGATGCAGACCAAGGCTGTTATCCGTGCGGCAATCGAGGTTAAGAAGGCACATCCCGACTGGAATGTAGAGCCCGAGATCATGATCCCTCTGGTATGTGAAGTGAAAGAGCTTAAGTTCGTTAAGAAGGTAGTTGTAGAGACTGCTGATGCTGAGATCGCAGCTGCCGGTGTAGATATGAAGTACGAAGTAGGTACCATGATCGAGATCCCCAGAGCAGCTCTGACTGCCGATGAGATCGCTAAGGAAGCTGATTTCTTCTGCTTCGGTACCAATGACCTGACCCAGATGACCTTCGGCTTCTCCCGTGATGATGCAGGTAAGTTCCTGAACGCTTACTATGACACCAAGATCTTCGAGAATGATCCGTTCGCTAAGCTGGATCAGGCCGGTGTTGGCAAGCTGATGGAGATGGCTATCAAGCTTGGTAAGCCTGTAAATCCTAAGCTGCACGTTGGTATCTGTGGTGAGCACGGCGGAGATCCTTCTTCCGTAGAGTTCTGCCACAAGATCGGTCTGGATTATGTATCCTGCTCACCTTTCCGTGTACCTATCGCAAGACTGGCTGCTGCACAGGCTGCTATCGCTGATAAGTAGGATCCGACTATATTGAAATATTAGAGAAGGTATTACAATATAAGAAAACCCATGGTTCGTAAGAATCATGGGTTTTTTTGGTGTAGGAAAATAATAAATGTAAAAAAGCGCGGAATATGTTATACTATAATTGACATGCGTTCATGCACAGGAATCATAAATGGTAGAGAAACAGGGTATTATGATGGAAAATTATCAGGAACAGTATAATCAGGAATTACATCAGCAGGAGATTAACTCGAATTTGCGGACATTAAAGGGATATTTTTGGATTGTTGTGACCATGCTGGTGCTTTGGCTGCTGACGCTTACGCGTATTTTTATCGTGGATGCCGGAATCTTTACCATGGCGGTGGGATTGTCCATGGTCATGGGTATTCCTGTTTTGTACATATACAAAAAAGTAGATCTGTCGAAGCATTGGGTAAAATATGTGTTTTTAACACTGATCTGCGTGATTTCTGCGATCTTTGCCGCCTTTTTGTCTTTTCATGCGGTGCTTATCTATGTATTGCCTTTACTTTTGGCAGTGCAGTATCGGAAGAAACAGACGCTTTGGATCACTTATGCAGTGAACGATGTGACCATGACCATCAGCATGGTGGCGGGATTCTACCATGGAATCTGTGATCTGAACCTGTTTTTGGGAAGTAATCACACCAGAGACTGGTATCTGGAACAGTGGGAGGCTGGAACACTGCAGTTTGGCGTTGAGCCGGATCCGTTGTTCGTGATCCTGTTCTACGGCGCGCTGCCCCGGGCAGTGATTCTTTTGATGTTCACTGTCATCCTGTGTTATATCAGTATCAGCAGCCATGAGGATGCACAGAAGATTGCGGATCTGACTTATCGCAAAGAGACTGACCTGGGAACGCATGTGTACAATAAGAACAAATATGAGGAAATGATCGAGACGTATTATCCGGAGGTACACAGACTGGCTGCTATTTTCTGGGATGCGAATAATTTAAAATATGTCAATGATAAATACGGTCACGCCGCCGGGGATGTTCTGATTCAGACATTATCCTCCGTACTGTATGAATTGTCGACGGACAGACGCAAGGTTTATCGTGTGGGCGGGGATGAGTTTGTTATGATTATCGAGAATCCGGTAGAAACCGAGATAGAGTCCATGATAGAGACTGTAAAAGCCGATCTCATGGAAAAAGATGGGCAGGGAGACATACCGATCTCCAGCGCAGTAGGCTGGGCGGAGGGCTGCGGCGTGGATATCCGCAAGATCGTCAATGAGGCAGATACGAAGATGTATGAGAATAAAAAACGCGGAAAGGAAGGCAGAGAATAGATGGCAAACTGGGTGAGTGCAGGCTGCGGTGTCATTGCCAATGAACTGGCACAGGCAATGGAAAAAAGAGGACAGAAGCTGTATGGTGTTGTGAACCGTACGCAGGAGAAAGCAGTCGCTTTTGCGGAGAAATACGGTGTGCAGAATGTATTTACAAGTTTTGAAGAGGTCTGTGCGGATCCGGCGGTGGATATCATCTATATCTCTACGCCTCATAATACGCATATTCAATTTTTGCGAAAAGCTCTGGCAGCAGGTAAGCATGTGTTGTGCGAGAAATCCATTACGTTAAACTCCGGAGAACTGGAAGAAGCTATGCAGCTGGCGAAGGAGCACGGCGTAGTTCTGGCGGAAGCTATGACAATCTATCATATGCCAATCTATAAGGAACTGTTAAAGCGAGTGGATGCGGGAGACCTCGGAGAACTTCGTGTGATACAGATGAACTTCGGAAGCTATAAGGAATACGACATGAAGAACCGGTTCTTCAACCGGAATCTGGCGGGCGGTGCATTATTGGATATCGGCGTATATGCGCTCTCTTTTGTAAGAATGTTCTTAAGCTCCTGTCCGGATCAGATCGCCTCTCAGGTGAAATTTGCACCTACGGGAGTGGACGAGCAGGCGGGTATCCTTTTAATGAATCCGAAGCAGGAGATGGCGACAGTGACATTATCTCTGCATGCCAAGCAGCCCAAGCGGGGCATGCTATCTTTTGACAAGGCTTATGTGGAGATGTATGAATATCCCAGAGGACAGAAGGCAGTGATCACCTACACGGAGGACGGTCATACTGAGGAACTCCGGGCAGGAGCCACAGCGGATGCCCTGGTCTATGAGGTAGAGGATATGGAGCGGGCAATTGCCGGACAACCGGAGGTCATGAAGTTGAATTATACGGAAGATGTCATGTACATGATGACAGAGATCCGAAAACAGTGGGGACTGACCTATCCGGAGGAAGAGTAGACTAGGAAAAAATCTGATAACAGTATTCCGGCGGTAAAAAGAGCCGAAGAAAATATGACCAACCGTCGGGATGCAGGGAGAATACTGATGATACGAAACAAGAGTCTGGGGAAGAGACTTCTGGCGGCGGGGATTATGCTGATATTTAGTATGAGCGGCTGCGGAACAGACAATGAGATAGAGTTAACAGGGAATGGAATAGGAAGTGATGGAATAGAAGCTGTGGCAACGGTGGATTCTGCTGAGGTGACCGCTGCCGGGGAAACGGCATCGGATGTCACGGGTGGAGATGCTGCATCCACAGGAACTGCGGAGGATACAAATAAAACGGCACCGACTCCTGCCCCAGCGCCTCGGCAGGAGCTTACTACTGCGGATCGCATGGTGGACCGGACGAAAGTGAAAGGCATTTATGTCACCGGTCCTAAGGCCGGCAGCGCCGGAATGGAGGAGCTGATCGGGCTGGTGGATGAGACGGAACTGAACGCTATGGTCATTGATGTGAAAAATGATGAAGGAAATGTGACGTTCCGGCTGATGAATGAGGAGATTACACAGAACATTCCCGTACTGGACCAGATATCCGAAATGCAGGCAGGAGTGTGCTACATCCGGGATATTCAGGCTTTGATGCAGGAACTGAAGGATCATAATATTTATACCATTGCGAGGATCGTATGTTTCAAGGATCCCATTCTGGCGGCGGCGAGACCGGAACTGGCATTGACCAAACCGGACGGCAAGCCGGTGACGGATGCCAACGGCCTGGCATGGGTGAATCCATACAGGCAGGAGGTCTGGGAATATCTGACAGAACTTGCCGAGATGGCAGCAGACCTTGGATTCGATGAGATCCAGTACGATTATGTGCGTTTTCCGGTGGGATCAGATGCCAATGTGGCGGACTACGGTGTGGATATGGATGCCTATCCGAAGAGGCAGGCAATACAGGATTTTCTTGCCTATGCAGGAGACAGACTGCATGAAAAGGGATGCGTGGTTACGGCGGATGTCTTCGGCACTATCATCGGAAGTGAGACCGACGTGCAGACGGTAGGGCAGGATTACATGGCGCTGGGACAGACCGTGGATGCCATCAGTCCCATGGTGTATCCCTCTCATTATGCGAACGGGGTATTCGGACTGAAGGTACCGGATGCGAATCCTTATGAGACGGTATTGGCGGCAATGCAGGGTTCTGTCGAAGAACTGCAGGAGATTCCGGAGGCAGAGCGGGCTGTGGTGAGACCCTGGCTGCAGGCATTTACTGCCACCTGGGTTCCGGGGCATATTTCTTATAACGGAACACAGATCAGGGAACAGATTCAGGCAGTTTATGATGCCGGTTATGAAGAATGGATCCTGTGGAATGCAACAAACCGCTATTCGGCAGAGGGACTGCTTAGTGCAGACGAGGTAGAGGATAATGAAAATAATCAATAAGATCATAATAGGGATTGCAGTGATCTGCCTGCTGTTATGTGGTGGAATCCTGGTATTTGCAATGAATCCGGATATGACCGATGCTCTGGCACAGAGGCTGTATGGAAACGGAAATAATGCGGAGACTGCGACAGAGACAGCAGAGGCAATCGGAAATCCCAGCAATATAGGTACAGATGGAAGTGTTTCGGTAACGCTGCCGGATCAGCCTGAAAACAGTCTGAGCGATTACATCAATCCGAATCCACAGGAACCCTTGCGATATCCCGGCGGTAATACCGGAAGTTCCGACAGCGTCACAGCAGCCACACCGGCTCCCCGAAGTGACGCTGTGACGGATTTAAACTCTTATTATGCGAACTGTATTACACAGTTAAGCATTCTGGGGAGCGGAGATCAGCATTTTGACAATGTGGTTTCCAAGAGTCTGTGGAGTACCATTGAGCAGGCGTATAATACCGGAGCCTACGAGCAGGGATATGTAGCGGAGGTGCTGAAAAAGCTTGGCATGGAGAACTTTGTGATTCAGCTGCAGTTGGTAGACCTCGGGGATGGGTATTACAGAGTATATCACAACGTGGTGACCTACTAAGAGGAACGTACAATATTTATAAAAGTGAGAAACACCGATATCTTAGGCTATCGGTGTTATTTTTAAATATAAAATAAGAATCATTACTATTATTATTGACAGATAATTACAGTTACGCTATAATCAGGATATGAAATACATAAGAGATACGAAAAGAGAAATACAAAGTAAATAAATTGTGTTATGTAAGAGATACTAAAAGAAAACAACTCACAGGAGAAAAGGAGAAGTTATATGAATCATAAGGCAATGTACAAGTTAAGCTACGGATTATACATTGTAACCACACGGGATGCAGAGAAGATAAACGGTTGTATCGTCAATACCGCGATCCAGGCAGCTTCCACTCCGAATCAGATCTGCATCTGCATTAACAAGGCAAACTATACCCACGATATGCTGTTAAACACCGGTGTATTTAATGTATCCGTACTCAGCAGAACGGCAGAGTTTCCGTTGTATGAGCGGTTTGGCTTTCAGTCAGGCAGGGAAGTGGATAAATTTGCGGATTATACAGCATATAAAAATGCAGAGAACGGCGTGCCCTATATCACAGAAGGCACTAACGCATACATTGCGGTGAAAGTTACTCAGACCGTGGATCTGGGATCTCATACTATGTTCATCGGAGAAGTGACGGAGATGGAAGTATTAAGTGAAGAGCCATCCGCAAACTATGAGTATTATCAGGAAAATGTAAAACCCAAGCCGGTAGATACAGGGAAGACTGTGGACGGTCAGACAGTATGGCGCTGCACCATCTGTGGCTATGAGTATGTAGGAGAGGAACTGCCCGAGGATTTTATCTGTCCATTGTGTAAACATCCGGCATCTGATTTTGAAAAAGTGATAAAGTAAATGACAGGAGGTCAGAATTATGAGTATTGACAGTAGAAAGGTAGTTGTAGTGGGCTGCGGATTTGTGGGATCTTCTTCCGCGTTTGCCCTGATGCAGAGTAAGCTTTTTTCGGAAATGGTATTGATCGATGCCGATCATGATCGTGCGGAAGGAGAAGCTATGGATATCAGTCATGGCATGGCATTTGCCAGCCCCATGAAGATCTATGCGGGTTCTTATGATGATATTACGGACGCCGCAGTCATTGTGATCACTGCCGGTGCCAACCAGAAGCCCGACGAGACGAGACTGGATCTGATTCGGAAAAACAGTGCCATTATGAAGTCCATTATCGGGGAGATCAAAAAGAGACCCTTTGAAGGAATCCTGCTCATTGTCTCCAATCCGGTAGACATTCTGACTTATATAGCCCTGAAGGAATCCGGCTATCCGGCAAACCGGGTCATCGGTTCAGGAACGGTACTGGATACCGGCAGGTTCCGGTATGAACTGGGAGAACATCTGGGAGTGGATAGCAGAAGTATTCATGCTTTTATTATCGGCGAACATGGAGACAGCGAACTGGCAGCCTGGAGCGAGGCGAGAGTCGGTGGCATGCCTATCAACGATTTCTGTGAATTGCGGGGACATTATGACCATGAGTCATCCATGGAGAAAATATTTAACAGTGTGAAAAACAGTGCCTATGAGATCATTCAGAGAAAACAGGCAACTTACTACGGAATTGCGATGGCGGTAAAAAGAATCTGCGAGTGTATCATAAGAAACGAGCAGTCCATTCTCCCAGTGTCTTCCATGATGCACGGAATTTATGGTATGGAAGATGTGGTCATCAGTATGCCTGCAATCGTCGGAAAAGA
>OHTC01000967.1_pt1 | contig 12164 bp, 8 predicted proteins | sample 1578801 | NCBI WGS metagenome assembly OHTC01 (sample SAMEA3879556, study PRJEB24766) | human gut metagenome | biome: human-associated habitat; feature: feces | place: USA | collected 1985/1987 | reverse complement strand
GGAAGGCATAGGCAGGCGCCTTTCGGAGGCTATCGAAAGCGCGGTCAAACTGGCGGAGGGGCTCGTCGTCGCCGATTTCGACGGCGAAGAGGTGCTTTATTCCACAAAATACGCCTGTCCCGACTGCGAACTGAGTTTCGAGGAACTCACGCCGAGGCTGTTTTCGTTCAACAACCCCTACGGCGCGTGTCCCGTGTGCGCGGGTCTCGGGTTCACCAACGAAATCGACGTCAACCGCCTTATTGTCGACGAAAATCTTTCGCTCAGACAGGGCGGAATCAAGGCCAGCGGTTGGTATATCGACACGGGCAAGATGTCCCAGATGCAGTTCAAGGGGCTGGCGCGCGAGTACGGATTTTCGCTCGACACTCCGATAAAGGACCTGCCCAAACGTATCCTCGACATCATTTTCTACGGCACGGACGGAGCACCCGTCAGAATGGAATACAATTCCAGAGGTTTCAGCGGGCAGTTCAACACCCCGTACGAAGGAATCGCAAACAACCTGCTGCGCCGTTTCAACGAGACCGATTCGGAAATGGTCAAGATGGAAATCTCGCGCTATATGAAACAGGTGCCTTGCACGGCGTGCGGCGGCAAGCGACTCAAACCCGAAGCGCTGTCGGTCACCGTCGGCGGCAAAAACATTCACGAATTGTGCAGTATGCCCGTGGGGGCGATTGCCGATTTTCTTGCTGCGTTGACCCTGGGCGAAACGGAAAAACTCATCGCCGAACGCATACTGAAGGAAATCAACGCCCGACTGCGCTTTCTCAGCGACGTCGGTCTCAATTATCTTACGTTGTCGCGCTCGTCGGCGTCGCTAAGCGGCGGCGAAAGCCAGCGTATAAGACTTGCCACGCAGATAGGCAGCGGGCTCACCGGCGTGCTTTATATTCTCGACGAGCCCAGCATAGGACTTCATCAGAAAGACAACGGCAAACTGCTTGCCTCGCTGAAAGGACTGCGCGACCTCGGAAATACGCTCATAGTCGTCGAACACGACGAAGAGACTATGCGCGAGGCGGACTATATCGTGGATATCGGTCCCGGTGCGGGCGTGCACGGCGGCGAAGTAGTCGCGGCGGGCAAACTCAAGGACATTATCGCGGAACCACGTTCCATAACGGGAAAATATCTTTCCGGCGAACTCTCGATTCCCGTTCCCGAGACGCGAAGAAAAGGAAACGGCGGCTTCATTACCGTTCGCGGTGCGGCGCAGAACAATCTGCAGTCCGTCGACGTGGCGTTCCCGACGGGAGTATTCACGGCGGTAACGGGCGTTTCGGGCAGCGGAAAATCCAGCCTCGTCAACGAAGTTTTGTTCCCGTCGTTGTCCAACTCTCTTATGGGCACTCATCTTCCCGTGGGCGTCTGCGCCGGAGTGGACGGACTGGAGAACATAGACAAGGTCATCGCCATAGACCAAAGCCCCATAGGGCGCACGCCTCGCTCCAATCCCGCCACGTACACGAACGTGTTCGGTTTGATACGCGACCTTTACGCCGCGCTTCCCGACGCGCAGGCAAGAGGTTACAAAGCGGGCAGGTTCTCCTGCAAAGGCGACGGCATAATCAAAATCGAAATGCACTTCCTGCCCGACGTCTATGTGCCCTGCGAAGTGTGTAAAGGCGCGCGCTACAACCGCGAAACTCTCGAAGTCAAGTACAAGGGCAAAAGCATTGCCGAAGTGCTGGATATGACGGTGGAGGAGGCCCTGGCGTTTTTCGCGAACGTGCCGCGCATACGCAACAAGATTCAGACTCTTTACGATGTGGGGCTGGGCTATATCAAACTGGGACAGTCCTCGACGACCCTCAGCGGCGGCGAGGCGCAACGCGTCAAACTCGCCACGGAACTCAGCCGCAGAAGCACGGGAAAGACGCTTTACATTCTCGATGAACCCACGACGGGACTTCATTCTCACGACGTAGCGAAACTGCTTGCCATTCTCGGCAGACTTGCCGACAGCGGAAATACGATTATAGTCATCGAGCACAATCTCGACGTCATAAAGACCGCGGATTACATCGTCGACCTCGGACCCGACGGCGGAGACGGCGGCGGCAGGGTGATAGTCTGCGGCACTCCCGAGGAAGTGGCAAAACACCCGACCTCCTACACCGCAGAGTATCTGCGCAAAGTGCTGAAAGGCGGCGAGTGGTACAAAGAGGACTGAGCCGACTCTTCACGGCGCGGAGCGGATATTTGCACCGGCGACCGCACCGTGTGACGAAGACAACCGTTTCGCGAAAGTTTTACGAACAAAGACAACCCCCTCTCCGTCGAGAGGGGGTTGTGCACATTTCGTGTTTTAGTCCGTATCCTATGTCTGCGCTCCCGTGTTGTGCGCGTACAGAGGGGAAAACGGGGGCGTAACTCAATAATTTCTTCTGCCGATTATGTAATCCACCGTGACGCCGAAAAGAATGCTCATTTCGATGAGAATGTCGTAACTGGGCTGATTTCTGCCCACTTCCCAGCCGGAGACGGCGGATTTCGAAACGTTGAAATGAGCGGCAAGGTCTGATTGCAGCATATTGTTGTCCTTGCGCAGTTGCTTCAGTCTTTCGGGGAAACAGGTTTTGAGCATATCGCACCTCTTTGGTATCAAGGTCATTATATACGCCGTCCCACGGGTTGTCAAACACGATAAGTGCTTTTTGAAAAATACGCAGCGTGTTTTCGAGGCGGCGCAAGCGTCAGCCGCTTGCACGCAACGCCTTGACGGGGTCTTTGCGGGCGGCGAGCATTGCGGGGAGAAGTCCCGACAGAATGGTGAGTCCGACGCTCAGCGCAATGAGTATTACCGCGTGAATCGGATTGAGCACGGCGAAGTTCTTGGGGAAGTCGGGCGATATCGAGGCTATCCACGCATTGAGCGGGAAGTCGATGAGCCACGCCAGCAAAACGCCGAGCGAACCCGAAATGGTGCCTATTATTCCCGTCTCCGCATTGAACAAATTCGCCACGTCGAGTTTGCGCGCGCCCAGACTGCGCAGCACGCCGATTTCAGTCGTGCGCTCGAGGACGGACACATAGGTGATTATGCCAATCATCACGCTCGAGACTATGAGCGATATGGCGGAGAACGCTATGAGTATATAGGAAACTATGCCCACAACGCGGGTCATCACCTCGGAAAACGTACCTGCAAGGTCCGTGTAGTGAATCTGTTCTGTGGAGGGCTTGTCGGTATTCCAGGCGTCGAGGTAGGCGAGCACCTCGTCCTTTGCGGCGAAATTCTTGGGATAGATGTAGACTGCCGAAGGCAGGTCGCTTGCGCCCAGTTTCTGCAGCGCGTTGGTGTACGCGCTGTCGAGCAGGGTGCTGAGTACCTTGGCGTCCACGCCGAGTTCACCCGCGAGAATGGGCACCAGCAATTCGCGTACCGCGCTGAACGACAGCCCTTTGCCTTCGAGGAAAATGCTTATGAGGTCGGAGAAACTCTTGGCGGCGTTGAGAGCGTCCTTGAGTTCCTGTTCGTCGTTGCCCAGTGCGTTGATGAGCGTGGGGCGCACGAATTCGATAAGCGTCGCCTCGTCTATTCCGTACGCCGCCGCCATAGTCACAATGGGGGAGACGTCCTCGGTGAAATCGTCGCCGGTAAGAATGTTGTAGTCGGTGTTGTTTATCTGTGCCTGACCGACCGACGATGCCGCGGCTTTTTCGAGGTAGAGGTTCGTGAGGTCTTCGGTATAGGCTATACCGCTCGAGAGGAAAGGCATCATCACGCCTTGCTTGATACGGAGTATACCGACGACGGTAACCGTTACGTTGCCGTCCTTGTCCGCCATATCCGCGGCTTCGCGTTCCGTGTAGACTGGCTTTTCACCGTCCGTTGCGGGCGCGTATCTGTTGTCCAGTCCGACCACTTCGAACTGCGTGCCCACGATGTCGGAAAAATCCACCTTGTCATAGGTGTTGTTCATAAGATATCCGGGGTAGATTCCGAGTTCCTGCAGAATCCCCACGTCAATGGTGTTGTAACTGCTGACAACCAGCACGATCTGCCGCGCTTTCATTCCGTCGTAATTCTCGCCGTCCGAATAAGATGCGGAATCGGGATCCTTGTCGGCGAGAAAAGCGGCTGCCTCCTCGGTGCCGGGGTAGTGACCGTAAAGGACGTCGTACTGCGACGTAATGAAATCGTCCCACAACAGTTCCTGCCAGTTTATCGTGCCCGTGTTTATGGTTTTGACGCGTCCGTTGCTTCCCGTGTGCCCGACAAGCCGCATAGACGCCGAATGCTTGTACTGTACGGCACTCACCAGCGTAGGGTCGAGGTCGCGGACGTAATCGACGTAATCTTCCGTGATGATATTTGCGCTGATTTCCACGCCCTGCCAGCCCGAATCGGGTTCGTACGGGGTGACGAAATCGCCTTCGGGGAACTGGCCGTCGGTTGAGGGCATCTGCATAGCCTCGTTCACGTCGATTTTGATACCCGTGCTGGCGATTGTCACGGGCATACTCGCTATGATGTTCTGCTCCATATCGTTCATATACAGCGAAAAGCCGTTGGACATACTGAGCACCAACGCGATACCGATGATACCTATGCTTCCCGCAAAAGCGGTGAGGATAGTGCGGGTTTTCTTTGTGACGAGATTGCGCGCGCTCAGACCTATTGCCGTAAAGAAAGACATCGACGCGCGCTGTTTTTTCTCCTTGGGTTGCCCGCTGCGTTTTTTGAGTTTCTGCGGGTGTTCGGGGGACACGACTGCAACGAATTTTTCGTTGTCCTCGGTTTTTTCGGGATTATCCGTGCCGCTCTCGACGTCGGACGTGACGTCGGCTGTGGAATCGTCGGCAGCGGCGGGCGCAGTCTCCGCGTCGGTGCGGTCTGCGAGAATCTTTGCGCCTTTTTTGCGGTTTTTGTCCGTTTGGGAATCGGCCTTCGGGGAGATTTCTTTCGCGTGCTCTATGTATTCCTCGAGAGGCGAGCGCATTTCTGCCGCGGTCACGGGCGAAAGCATTGTGGGAAGTCCGTCGTAAGGATTGCTGTCGGACACGATTTCCCCGTCGTAAAGTTCGATGATACGGGTGGAGTAGCGCTCTGCAAGGTCGGGGTTATGCGTGACCATAACCACCAGTTTGTCGTCGGCTATCTCCTGCAACAAATCCATAATCTGCACGCTTGTGGTGCTGTCGAGCGCGCCCGTGGGCTCGTCGGCGAGGATAATTTCGGGATTGTTTACGATTGCGCGGGCGATTGCGACGCGCTGCATCTGTCCGCCCGAAAGTTGGTTGGGTTTCTTTTTGAGCATACCGCCCAGCCCCACGCGGAGAAGAGCGTCGGAAGCCAACGCCTTTTTCTTTTTGCGCGACATACCCGAAATGGTGAGCGCAAGTTCCACGTTCTGCAGCACCGTGAGGTGGGGGATAAGATTGTAACTCTGGAAAACGAAACCTACGGAATGATTGCGGTAGGCGTCCCAGTCGCGAGAGCGGAAATCGCGCGTGGACCTGTCGCCGATGACGAGGTCGCCGTCGGTGTATCTGTCCAGCCCGCCGAGAATGTTGAGCATAGTCGTTTTGCCGCACCCCGAAGGACCGAGTACGGACACGAACTCGCTCTTGCGAAAATTCACGCTTATTCCTTTCAAAGCGTGAACGACGGACCCCGCAACGGGATAATCCTTTGTAACCTCAACGAGTTTGAGCATTTTCCGACATCACCTTGCCTGTCACTGCAGTAAACCCATTATACGGCGCGCGTCGCGCGATGTCAATGTGAGGTGCCGTGCCAAATGCGCTTCAATGTTGAAAAAATCCCCGCGCGGTGCTATAATTTCCGTGTGAAAAGGATAGCGGAAATTTTTTATATTTTCTGGCAATGGACCTACGGCGTCGTGCAGACCTTTGCGGGTCTGGCGTTGCTGCTCCGTTTTGCGCGCTGTCCGAAGTTTTGCTATCACGGAGCAACCGTCGTGGTGCACGACGGCAAATTCGGCGGGGTGTCGCTCGGTATGTTCGTTTTCGTCAACGGCGGCAGGGGAGAGGAATGGAAACGCGCGGCAACAGTCCACGAATACGGTCACACCCTGCAATCCCTGTTGCTGGGACCGCTGTATCTGTTCGTCATAGGCATACCTTCCGCCGTGTGGTGCAATTCGCCCCGCTTTGAAAAAATGCGCCGCGCAGGAGCGTCCTACTTCGATTTTTACCCCGAAAAGTGGGCGGAAAAGTGGGGCGAAAGAGCGACAGGAGAAAAGTCGATTTCCACTCTGGAAAAGGAAGCGGCGGTGCGGAATAATTCGGAAACCGCGGAGGAATAGATGGCTTTTTACGACAGGACGGAAGCACTCATAGGCAGCGAGGGTGTGGAGAAACTCCGCCGCGCCCGTGTGCTCGTTTGCGGACTCGGCGGCGTGGGCGGTTACATCGTCGAAGCCCTCGCCCGAGCCGGAGTGGGCACTATCGGGTTGCTGGATTGCGACGCGGTGGAGGAGAGCAACCTCAACCGTCAGATTATCGCCACCCGAGAAACTTTGGGCAAACGCAAGACGGAAGCGGCAAAGCAAAGGGTGCTTTCCGTCAATCCCGATTGCCGCGTCGTAACATACGATTTGCGTTACTCCGCCGAGACTGCCGACGAGGTGTGCCTTGCCGACTACGATTACGTCGCGGACGCCGTGGATACAGTCTCCGCCAAGTTGGAACTGATATCCCGCGCAAAGGCGGCAAATGTCGCAATCGTAAGTTCAATGGGCACTGGAAACAAATTAAACACCGATTTTGTCATTTGCGACATCGAAAAGACATCGGTGTGTCCGTTGGCGCGGGTTATGCGCAAGGAACTCAGAAAGCGGGGTATAAAGGGCGTGAACGTGCTTTACTCCGAGGAAGAACCGCGCCCGTCCGCCGAGGAAAGAACGCCCGCTTCCGTGTCATACGTACCCGCGGTAGCGGGGCTCACTATAGCGGGCAGAATAATCCGCGACATTGCGGGAGTGTGAGCCGCTCGGCGCGTTTGAGAGGAGAGCCGGTCGCCGGGGGCGACGTCAAATACAGGGTTGATTACGTCGGAGAACCGACGTCGGGGGAGTTATAGTTTTTATCGTGTTGATTCCGGTCGCGGTTACGGTGGGTGCGCTCCGACGGAAAATGGAAACTCATAGGCGACAGCACCGTTATAGGCAACCGCCGAATACTTATGTTCGAGGACGCTCCCGTTTCGGACGTGGTGAGAATTGTCATCAGGCAATCCCGCAGCGTGCCTGTGCTCAGAAGCGTGTCGTTGTACGCCTGAAGACGCGGCGGCAGTCGGGCGGAGCCACGGTCGTGCCCGACCGCTTCCGAACGCCGCGCGGGTTTGCGGACGAAAGACAAAATGGCGCAAAGCGAATTTAAGATATTGAAAAAGCCGTCTTAAAGGCGGCTTTTTGTAATATGTGAAGATTTATTCGCCTATGTGAAACACGTTTGCCTTTGCCGCGAAGTCTCGGAATTTCCGCCCCCGATTGTTTTCGGAAGCGCGCCTGAACGGCTGCAAAAAGGAAAGAGATTCGACGGCTTTAGGTTGCCCGCTCAACATCAGGTTGCCCGCTCAACATTCGAACACGAAACTCAGGGGACCGTCCTGCTTCTGTTCTATGTACATATGCGCGCCGAAAACCCCCGTTTTCACGGTGAGACCCTCCGCACGAAGTTTGTCCCGCACCCTCTCGTAAAGTTCGCGGGCACGGTCGGGCAGTTCGGCGTGGCCGAAGTCGGGGCGGTTGCCGGTGCCTTTGCCGAGCGTTCCGGCAAGCGAAAACTGGCTGACGAGCAGGATTTCTCCGCCGGCGTCCCGTATGCTCTTGTTCATCTTGCCGTTTTCGTCGCGGAAAACGCGCAGGTTGGAGAGTTTGCGGGCGAAATAATCCGCCTGTTCTTCCGTGTCGCCGCGACACACCGCGAGAAATACGGTAAGTCCCGACGGTATGCGGCTTATCTCTTTGCCGTCCACGAAAAGGGCGGTCTCGAAAGTGCGTTGAATGACTGCTCTCATATCGGCTCCCTGCCGTTTCCGCGCGGCGGCGGTGCGCCGAGGAAACGGAAAAGTTGACATTCTATTTCGGAATTGTAAAGTTTCCTGCGTTTGTCCGCCCGTCTGCCGAAGAACTTTTCGAACGCATAGAAAGAGGTGATGACGTACGCGCTCCATTCGTCGAGGGCGGCGAAAGCGCGTCCGAAATCGCGGTACAGTCTTTCCAGTTCGCGGGGTTTCATAAGGCGTTCTCCGTAAGGGGGATTGGCAAACAGCACGCCGTGGGAGAGGGAAGAGGAAAAGTTTTTGACGTCACCGACGGAAAACCGCACGAATTTGTCCATTCCCGCCCGCGAAGCGTGTTTCTGAGCCGTTTTTACGGCGGCGGGCGATATGTCCGATGCGATTATATCCGTCTTTGCCGACAGGTCGGCAAGAGAACGCGCTTCCTCTCTGACGGAGGAGAGTACCGCGGGTGCGAGTGCAAATTTTTCAAACGCGAAAGAACGCGCTGCGCCCGGTGCGGTATTGGTCGCAATCATTGCCGCTTCCACGGGCAGTGTGCCCGAGCCGCAGAAAGGGTCGGCGAAGGGACGGTCTCCTCGCCATACCGACATAAGTATAATCGCGGCGGCGAGGGTTTCTCTTATCGGGGCGTCTCCCACAATCACGCGGTAACCGCGCTTGTGCAGTCCCTCTCCCGAAGTGTCGAGCGCGAGGGTCGCAACGTCGTCGGCTATACCCGCTTCCAGGGAATACGTCACGCCGTCCTCCGGAAGCCTTGACAGTCCGTATGCCGCGCAAAGTTTGTCGGCGGCGGCTTTTTTGGTTATTCGTTGTATGTCCGAGAGCGAGAAAAGTTCGCTGTGAATACTCCTTGCCGTGACGGTGAGCGCGGCGGATTGGGGCAATATTTCCGTCCACGGCAGGGCGCGCACCCCGTCGTAAAGTTCGTCGAATGAGCGGACGGGGAAACGGGCGAGTTCTATGCGCACTCTTCCCGCAGTCCGCAGGAAAACGTTGGCGCGCGCCGCGTCGCGCATATCGCCTTCGAAACGTATCCTGCCGTATTCCGCGCCCGACGGCGTGTATCCGAGGTCGGAAATTTCGCGCTTCAACACGGCTTCCGTTCCGCTTGCGGCCGCCGCCTGGATATAAAATCTGCCGTCGAAGAAACTCATAGTGGCATTCTATCGCAAATTATTCGGGGCTGTCAATCGACGGCGTTGACAGGACGGTGTGCCGCGAGTAAAATCGTAGAGAGGTTTTGTTATGAAATCCGGAAGAAAAGGCAATCTTATAGTGGCAGTGTTCTGCCTGTTGGTGGGGCTTGCGCTGGTGGGCGCGGGCATATATTATCTTGCGAGCGGCAAGAGCGTGACGACGGGCGGAATCATATTCGCGCTGGGCGTGATAATCTGCGCGATGTTCGCCGTCACCTGCGTGATGATGAACAGGTTCGAGAAAATGAAGTCCGAAGCCGACGCACGGTATACCGTCGAACAGGAAAGGCAATACCGCGCAATCAAGGAAATGCTGGACCGCATACGCGCCGCGGACGGCAATATAACCCAGGACGAAATCGCTTCTATCGTTGCGGAAGCCAAGGCCAAGGCTATGTCCGACGAGCCGTTCCCCGACGGGGAATCCGCCGAGGACGGAGACGCCGAAAGCGGCAGTCGGGAGGCGGAGAAATCGCCTGCCGAGGGTGTCGCAACGGGCGGAGGGCTTCCCGAGGACGCCTCTCCGTACGTGTCGGAAAGCGAAGGGGTCGACGGACGTGAAGGTGCCGAGACCGACCGCACGCGTGACGACGGCGACGGCAACGTCAAAGACTGAAATGCACATATTCGCATATCTCGGCACGTGCAGCCGTCCGACTGTTGGCAGTATGATGATATGAGCACAAACGAATGTTCAACCGACGTAAACGTCGCGTCAAGTGGCAATATGCGCATCTTTCGCGAGATGCGCTTTTGTTTTTATGAACAGGCGTGCAGCCGTCCGACGGAAAAAATCCGCGCGGCGGACGCGGCTGCACGAATGCCGATATGCGCATAACGACATCTGCGCACAAAAACAAATCCTCTCCGTGCGGGAGAGGATTTCTCAATATGTACATTCGGACAGATTGTGTTTCGGGTTCTTATTCCACCGTAATCGTCCAGATGAGTTCGTAGGTCGCGAGGGGGTAAAGTTCGAACATATCGCGCTTGGAGGAGAGGTCGTCGACGACTCCGTCGTAGGCGGGGACGCTGGTCCAAGGCTCGATTGCGACGAACGGGGCTTCCGTCTTCGGGGTGTGCCATATCGACAGGTATTTCATAGCGTCGGGGGCTTCCACGGTGACGCTGTGTTTGCTCTTGTCGGAGCGGAGCGAAATCTTTCCCGACGCGTTTTCGAGCAAGACGGCGTCGCGGTCGAACAGCGAGTGCCTGAGGGGCAGAATTCTGTCGTCGACAAGAGGGAAGTCGTCGGTGCGTTCGGTGGTGTAGCAGGTGTCCGACATATAAATTGCGCGCGGCCTGCATTCGGGCGTGAATTCGAGATACCAGTCGTCGAAAGTGCCGTCGCCGCCGAGGGGCACGTTGAAACCCGGGTGACCGCCGAGGGCGAAAGGCATTGTGACGTCGGAGTGATTGACGACCGAAATTTCCATTTTCACCGTTTTGCCGACGAGGGTATAGCAGATGTGGTATTCGAAATCGAAAGGATACATCGCCTTCGTTCTGTCGTCGGCTTTGATGCCGAAATCTATTTTGTCGCAGGCGAGCACGGTGGCGTCGAGAACGCTTTTCCGCACGAAACCGTGCAGGTTCATTTCGTAGGTTTTGCCGCGGTAGATGTATTTGCCGTCGGTCAGTCTTCCGCAAATAGGGAAAAGGTTGTAAGCGCGCCCCGCCCAGAAAGCGGGGTCGCCTTGCCACAGGAATTCCGTGCCGTCGGCTTTCGAGCGAATGGACATAAGTTCCGCGCCTACGTCGGATACGGAGACTTCGAGAAATTCGTTGAATATGGTGTAAATCATACTCCCTCCTTATCGTGCTTGCTTTGCACGTAATCAATTATACTATACGTCGCCCGATTGTTCAAGACGGTAAAAAAGTAAACCAAAATTTTATCCTCCCGCGGCACGTCCGAGGTGAAAAAAGCACCGCGTTCGCGCGGTGCTCCGTAAGCGTGTTGCCGTAATCCCGAAATACAAAGTCGTTGAAAATATTTCAATCAGAATTCGATTTTGAAACAGGTGCCTTCGCCGAGGGTGCTCTTTACCGTCAGTCTCCAGCCCGCGCGGTCGCACAGTTTTCGGACGACCGCCAGTCCGAGCCCGAAACCGCCGTGTTTGCCGCTGTGCGACTTGTCCACGGTGAAGAAACGCGAGAACACTTTGTCGAGGTTTTCCTCCGCAATGCCTATGCCCGTGTCTTCAACCTCGGCGTAGGGGTCTCGCCCACCTTTTACGCGCACTGTAACGGAGCCGTTTTCCTTGTTGTAACGTGCCGCATTCCGTATGAGATTGCCGAAGATTTCGGTCAACCGCTCCTGCCTCGAAGACACGGTGACGTCGTCGTCGATGTCGAGGTTGAGAGTAATCGAACCGGACTCTATTGCGGGGCGGAGCGATTCCGCCACGCCGCGGGCGATTTCGCCGACGTTGCATTCGTATGAGGGCAGTTCGTCGTCGTTCAGTTCGTTGTAGTTTATGATGCAGGCGATAAGACCGCTCAGTCTGTCGGACTGCTCGCGAATGACCCGCACTGCGTTGGCTCTGCCTTTTTCGTCCAGTCCGCCGCTTTCGAGCAGGTCTGCAAAACCCTTTATACTGGTGAGGGGGGTGTTCATCTCGTGAGTTATGTTGGCAATGAACTCGTTTTTGGATTCCTGCACGTTGACGACGCGCGCCTGCTCGCGCTTGATGACGTCGAGTTGCTCGTAAAGTTCGTTGTTTTTGCGGTTGAGAATTTCGGTTATCGGTTCCAGTTCCGAATATTTGGTGGAGACCACCGACTGCACGCGTGATTGCTCCGCGAGTTCCTCCACGGGTCGGAGAATGTACGCGGTGGCGAAATACGTGAATATGAGACTGAAAACGATGACTATCGCGATGAACCACGCGAGGGTGGGCAGGGTCTGCACTATGAGGTCTCCCTCGGACAGCACGGGGATACCTATGCGGAGCAGAACGCCG
>OHTC01000958.1_pt1 | contig 12242 bp, 17 predicted proteins | sample 1578801 | NCBI WGS metagenome assembly OHTC01 (sample SAMEA3879556, study PRJEB24766) | human gut metagenome | biome: human-associated habitat; feature: feces | place: USA | collected 1985/1987 | reverse complement strand
TCATTCACAGGCTTTCCGCTTGTTGTCCTTCCGAACAGAAATGAATATCCTGCATCTGCTGCCTTGTCCACAGGTTTATCCCTTGCCTGTCCAAATCCAAATAAACTCTTAATTCCCATACGATACCTCCGCTGTTAAAATACTATAATTCCTCTGTCATCATATACACTTCCGTCACTGCCTTCGTTTCTGATTGCACGGTCAAGTGCCATAACGGTTGCAACAGCCCCATCGATCTTCTCCGTGGATTTTTCCTTATCCATTTTGATGTTTCCTGCGGGATCCTGACGGACGAACACATTATCCATCATCCACCGCAGCACCTTATGCCCGCCATGTGCGATCTGCCCTTCTAGTGTCAGCTTCATCAGCTCCTTGGTCGGTGGACTCATATCCTTATATCCCTGTCCGAATGGAACAACGGTAAAGCCCATGCCCTCAAGGTTCTGCACCATCTGTACTGCTCCCCATCGGTCAAAGGCAATTTCCTTAATATGAAATTTCGTACCAAGTTCATCAATGAACTGCTCAATAAATCCATAATGGATGACATTTCCTTCCGTAGTCTTTAAACACCCTTCGGCTGCCCAGACATCATACGGAACATGATCCCTTCGTACACGCAGCTTCATGTTATCCTCCGGTATCCAGAAATACGGAAGGATCACATACTTCTCGGTATCATTCCTTGGTGGGAACACAAGCACGAATGCCGTGATATCCGTGGAACTTGAAAGGTCGAGTCCGCCATAGCATTCCCTTCCGAGAAGCTCCTCTTCATTCACTGCAAAGGAACAGGCATCCCACTTATCCATCTGCATCCACCGGGTGCTCTGTTTCACCCACTGATTCAGACGGAGCTGCCGGAACACATTCTCCTCTGCTGCATTCTCTTTTGCACTGATATATGCATTCTGCACTTTCTCAATATCAATCGTGTATCCAAGTGACGGATTTGCCTTATACCACACATCCTCACTCGACCAGTCATCCTCATCAGAAGCCCCATAAATTACCGGATAAAAAGTCGGGTCGATTTTTCTTCCTTCAATAATATCCAGAGCCTTCTGATGCTGTTCAAAACACACGGAATTCCTGTCTGTCCCTGCTGTTGTGATCAGGAAGAACAATGGCTGTGTTCTGGCATCACCGGAGCCTTTGGTCATGACATCGAACAGTTCCCGGTTCGGCTGTGCATGCAGCTCGTCAAAGATGACCGCATGGACATTCAGACCGTGCTTGGTGTATGCCTCTGCTGACAGCACCTGATAGAAGCTGTTGGTCGGTTTATATACAAGCCTTTTTACGGACATGACCGGCTTGATCCTTTTCTTCAGTGCCGGACACTGGTCTACCATATCCACCGCAACATCAAATACGATGGAAGCCTGCTGCCTGTCGGAAGCACAGCCGTAAACCTCTGCTCCCCATTCACCGTCACCGCATGTCATATACAGTGCAATGGCAGCCGCCAGCTCCGATTTTCCGTTTTTCTTCGGTATCTCACAATAACAGGTATTGTACTGCCTGTATCCGTTTTCCTTTACCGTCCCATAAAGGGTACGGATGATCTCATCCTGCCAGGGGAGAAGTTCAAACGGAACTCCCCTCCACCTTCCTTTGGTGTGTTTCAGGCAGTTTATAAAATTGACTGCATGGTCTGCTTTTGCCTCATCAAACATTATCCTGCACCGCCTTTCACAAGCAGAAGCTCCATTTCATCATTCTGCTTATCTTCCCCGCTGTCCGTGGAGATACGGCTTCTTGCAGATGGGGTCAGTCCGAACTGCTCACAGAACTTATTCATGATCTTCAGATATGTCTGTGCGATGGATACCTGCGGTACCTGCTGCCAGTATCCGCTCGGGGTCTTTACGATGGTCCCGTGCTGTGTAATGAACTCTTCTGCCTCTTTCCATCTCGCATATGCCTGACAGTATCCTGCGAATGCTGCCATATCTATTTCTGTCAGGATGCCGAGATGCTCCAGCTGTTTCGCCATCCTTCTCCATTCTTTCTTTGCCTCATCCTCAAGCCATGCCGGACAGCGTGGGGCCTTTTTCTCCGGCTTTGGTTCGCCCGTATTAAGGCTTCTCTTGCCCGGATTTCCCTCAAGCACCTTTACTGCCGTTGGTTTTGGTTTTCTTCCTCTTTGTGCCACTGTCCTCACCTCCCTGTAAAAATGGCAACAAAAAAAGACTCCCGAAGAAGCCTTTTTATATAACCGCTATCTGTTTGACCTGTGTATGGTCTCAATAATTTCTTCCTGTTCTTCCCTGCTCACGCCCATGCTTGCAAGTGCCTCACGGGTTCCACAGTCTGGACAGATAAGCGTCTGATTGTCTTCCCTTGAAAGGGCAGGTGTACGTGTGTATCCTGTCCCGCATTTCGGGCAGATCCTTATTCTTAATGTTTCAATCTTCATATCCTGCCTCCTTCACCGCCCTGATCTGTGCCTCGGAAAGATAATGCTCATCAAATCCGAAACTGATATAACCTTCAAGGCATGTTCTTACATAAGAAAGGGAAGGAATCCCGATTTTCCGCTCTTCGTGCATGATATACACAAAGCATTTTCTTTTCCTCATTTTCCCCGTCCGTATTCCCCTGATATCCAGTTCCATATCCTTTTTGTAATAAAAGACAGGGCATCCTTCATAACGGTCAAGTGCCTCTTCATCTGTTTCGGTAACAGTCCAGACCGCAACGGGAACCTCACTGCCTTTCTTCGGCTCAATCGTCAGGTATGCCCCTGTAAGACTTCCCTTGAAAAGCAGTTCGTAATCCTTGATAACTGCGGTCCCCATGACCTTTGCAGTCGGACAACGCATTTTCATCTGCCGTAAATTCAGGTTGCTGCCATAAGCAATGTAATATCTTTTCTCCATAATGCTCCATCCTTTCTGAAGGGAACACCCTTCTACCACCTTAAGACCGCACATGGCGGTCAATGCTCCAAGGTGGCAGGAGGCTGTTCTCTTCAAGCAGCCCTTCCGCTTCTGAAAGCAGTGTCTCCTGCAAGTCTCTTTGTAAGGATGTCCCTTGCGGTCTTGAATTCATCCCCGATGAATCCGAGCCGTAAAAGCCATGTCCTCATTGCATATTTCGGATTTTCTGTCTGCTGCGGTTTCGGGCTTGCTGTCCTTACTTCCTTTGCCATCTGGCTTAAGGCAAGGCAGAGCTGGATGTAGCTTTTCAGCTGTCCCGCATGCAGTCCGTTCAGCTTTCCGTCAGCCGGGGCATCAAATTGGAAAAGCCTGAACTCGACTGTCCCTTTTGTAAAAGTGGCATGGTAGTTTAGCATATGGTATCGGCTGTCATTGTAATGCTGATTCCTTCCATAGCTTGCCCCGTTTGCCGTGTACCAGATGTCTGCCAATGCTGCCATCGTTTTCGGTTTCTTTTTGTTGAGTTCCTTAAGGAATCTTGGATCTACAGTTTTGCAGTAGCGGTTCATCCGCCAGCTGTCAAGGTTTAAGGCATCCGCTAAAAGATTCTCGTGTCCCGCCATGATGTTTGCAAGGTTTCGTAAAGTCTGCGGTGTGTGTCCGTTTGCTCCGATGTGGATGTGGACTCCGCATCCCCTTGTGGCATCGCTCTTGGCTCCTGCGTGTCTGAGCTTTCTTATTAGTTCCTGGAGAAGTTCGATGTCTTCGTAGTGAAGGATCGGTGTGACCAGTTCGCATTTTTTATCATCCGGTCCTGAAATGCTGCAATCCTTCTGGAATTTCCATTCCCTTCCGTTTGCATCCCATGCTGACCATGTTTGATATCCGTTTCTGGAAGCCGTGTTTTCAAATCTTCCTGTTCCAAAGAATGTAGCTGCAAGTTCTGCTGCCTTATCCCTTCGGATGTTATTCATCTCAACCTCGACCCCGATGGTCTGTTTCTTCATTTCCTCGATCTGTTTTGCAACCCTTTCGTTCATGGCTTGTACCTCCGTTTGTTTTCTTCCCTTTCGGTAGGTACATATTCGCTCTAAAACACACATATATCCAGTTATATTGCATCCATAAACTGCACAAAGATCTGTTCCAAAACCTGTGTAAATTATGGCAAGTCCTTTTTCATCGGCATCATCATTTCTAAATATTTCTGGGCTTCATTTTCATCCATCTGTCCGAGTTTTTCGTATACCATCCATTCTTCCTCTGTCTGTGGTGCTGGCAGCGGATATGGATATCTTCCTAACAGATATTCCAAAGAGACCTGAAATTCATTGGCGATGCTGACAGCCTCTGCAATACTCATCTTAACTTCACCATTCATAAGTTTCTTTGCTCTCTGTCTTTTTAAACCACACCGTTCTGCAAGTTCAGGGATTCCTATCCCATGAATCTTTACGATCTCCTGCAGCCGTTCTGCAATCACTTTTTCAATGTCGTCTGTCTGCACCTCCCGGACCTCTGTCTGCGAAAGCGGTTCTATATCCTGTAGCTCTTCCTCTGTCATCCCAAAAGCTTCTGCGATACACATCCGCTCCAAATGGCTGGGTTTTCCCCTGCCGCCAAGCAGCCGTTCCACCCGTTCTTCCTTTATTCCACATTTTTCCGAAAATTCCGTTGTATCCATCTGATGCTTTTTCATCAATGCCATCAGTTTTCCTCTGACTTCTTTCACTTCATTCTCCTCTTTTAAAATTCTTCATCTGTGCAGAAGGTCATACCCATCTGCAGTTTTATGTAGATATTTGTATAGCGTTCCCTTTCACTGCCATCAGATCCCATCATGGCTCGAAGGAAGAACTGCTCCGCAGCTTTCTTCGATTCCCATGTCTCTTCTTTACCATAGCAGACCGTCACAATCTTATCCATCAGTCTTTTACCTTTCTCCATTCATCCACTCCATAGATCATCGCCAGTGACCCGTGTCCGTCCCATACCGTGTGGAGCTGTCCTGCATCATCCACATATTCCACAGTTCCGGCAGTTCCTGACGGGATCTTTCGGTAGGGGTCATCAAGGCGGATAAGCTCCACCCTGGTTCCCGCAGGATATTCCTTTCTCAGTCTCTCAAGTATCTGTCTGCTTACTCCGAACATACCGTTGACCCCCTTTCTGCCCTGCGGTTGGCTTTCCACTTATCCGCATCTTCCGGGGTCCGGAATGCCGTATGGCCTTTCAGCCCCTTAAGGAAGAAGGACCTTGTTTCCTTTCCTTCGCTCCCGCCAAATCCGATGGATACCAGCCACGCCCTCATGTAATATTTTTCATTCTCTTCAATGGTCTGTTTCGGATTCACACGTTTCTGTTCCGATGCTTTCTTTACCATTGCCGCTGCAAGTCTGCAGTATTCCATCATGCTATCGGTATGCGGAAATCCTGTGAACTCAATGTTCCCATCTGCAAAGGTGACACCACTGCATCCACCCTGTTCCGTAATGAACCGTGCTGCCGTCTCTGTATCTTCAAAGGTTCTTTCGGCCAGGGCATTTATAAGGCTGTCTGCTATGGAAATGCACTCCCTGCCGACTGCCCTGTTGATAAGGTACTGTTTGGAATGCATCATGTTTATCAGGTTGATGATGCCCTGAGGTGTCGTGCTGCCGATCGGCATTTTGATCTCTGCTTCCGGTTCTTCCGTCTGTGTTTCCTGTGTCTCTTCTGCCACGTCATTCTGGAAAAGCACCCTTCTCACCTCGTCTTCCATGCTGTCATCTTCAAGTATGACCTTTGCGTCCCTGTCCACCGTGATGCTTCCAATGCGGTATGCAAAGGATGGCGGTCCAAGGTATTCTGACCTCTGTCCGAAATGTCCGGATAAGACTTTTACTAATTCTTTCCTGTTCTCAGCGTTTGTAATAATTTCCATTCTGCTGGTCTCCTTTCCTTTTGGTAGTACCATATATCACTCTGAATGCCCGTATAGTCAAGCAGATAATGGTACTTTCCAAAAGAAAATGTAATGTCAGCTTCTGGACTCCGGAAGTGACATCGCAACCGCATAAGCAACCGTTGCGGTGACTGCATTTCCTACAAGCGTTGCTGAGATCCAATACATTTATGGCCATCAGTTTAAGTGCCAATTCTGAAACCGTCGATGCTAGAGCATGAATCAAGAAAGGTCTTCTGTTTCATTATACTGCCCTCCCTTACATAATTGCTGATATGAAATTTTCATATCGTCACGAATGACAAATACATCCGCATCCGAACCACACTGTTCAATGTAGCGGTTTACGATCACATCCACAAACTTCTCATCCAGTTCGATGCCATAGCAGATACGGTGTGTCTGCTCACAGGCGATCAGCGTAGAGCCGGAACCAAGGAATGGATCAAGCACAATGCAGTTGCTCATGCAGGAGTTCTGGATCGGATATGCCATAAGCGCCACAGGCTTCATGGTCGGATGGTCCTTGCTTGCCTTCGGCCGGTCATATTCCCATATGGTGGTCTGCTTCCTGTCGGAATACCACTGGTGCTTCCCACCTTTCTTCCATCCGAACAGACACGGCTCATGCTGCCACTGGTATGGGCTTCTTCCAAGAACCAGTGCGTTCTTCTTCCAGATGCAGCACCCGGAAAGATAAAAACCTGCATCCTTGAATGCCTTTCTGAAATTCAGCCCCTCCGTATCCGCATGGAATACATAAATGGATGCATCCTGTTCCATCGACTGCTCCATATTTACAAATGCAGCAAACAGGAACTTATAGAAATCCTCATCCGGCATGTTGTCGTTTTTGATCTTGCCGGCCGTCTCCTCAACATTTACATTGTATGGAGGATCAGTCAGGACAAGATTTGCTTTTTGCCCATCCATCAGCTTATCGTAAGTCTCCGGCAGAATGGAATCACCACAGATAACACGGTGCTTTCCAAGCAGCCATACATCTCCTGTCTTTGCCACGGTCGGCTTTACAAGCTCCGCTTCCACATCGAAATCATCCTCCTTGATTTTCTTATCATGCACGGAATTAAAAAGCTGTTCGATCTCCGGCGGTTCAAAGCCCGTGATGCCGACATCAAAATCCGAATCTTCAAGGTCTTTGATAAGGTCAGCCAGGAGTTCCTTATTCCATTCGCCCGTAATTTTATTCAGGGCAACATTGAGCGCCTTCTCCTTGGTCTTGTCGATATCGACCACAATGCATTCCACTTCCGTGTATCCGAGGTCTGCAAGTACCGTGACTCTCTGGTGTCCTCCGATGATGGTCATGTCTGAGTTGATGATGATCGGCTCGACATACCCGAACTCTTTAATGGAGTTCTTGATTTTTTCATATTCCTTATCACCCGGTTTTAATTTCTTCCTCGGATTATAGGAAGCCGGGATAAGGTCTGCTATTTTATAACTCTGAAACTGCATCTTCCATATCCTCCTCTGCTAAAAATCTGTGCCGGAAATAACATTCACGGCCGCAGTATTTTCTGTTCTTATTCCCATAGGAAATAAAAGACTTCCCGCATTGCTCACATACAAGCGTGTAGGAAGCCTTCTCACTTTTCTGTACTGCTTCGGGATGTGCTTTCCACCATTCCCTTCTGCATTTTTCACAACAGAACCTTCTCGGTCTGCCAGTCTTCGGCTGCGTGATTGGATTACCGCAGAAGTGGCACACCTCTTTACCGTCCACCATGAGTTTCATATTTTTTGAAACCACCGTGGCGTATCCGGCAAGGTTGTGTCTCTTGCAGTAATTCCTTACGATGTCACGGGACAGCCCGATTGCCATCCCGATGGCTTTATATCCCATGCCACGCATACGCATCTCGTTGATCTGTTTTGCCTGTGCGTCCGTCATCCTTTCTCATCTCCTTCCGGCACGCGAAAAAAGGCCGGAAAACAATGCTTTTTTCACTATTTTCCAGCCTTAAATATTGCGTTTTTCCTGATTTTCCGGCAAAAGAAAACACCCCTTTTTGCCGTGTTTTAAGTGCATTCTGCGAAAATTACTATATCCATTTTATATCCCCCCTGTTTAATTCTGCGAAAATTCACGCAAAGGGGGCCATCGGTCTTCTCGTCCCAGAACAGGACGGGATCACCACGGTGCGGTCTGATATGATCGATCACGGTTGCTGTCACTGCCTGGCCTTCCTTTAAGCACTGAACACACAAAGGATGTGCCTTCAGGTATCTTGCCCTTGCCTTCTGCCACTGCCTGTTGTAACCACGCTTGCTGCTGCTCGCCCTGTCACCACGATGCAGTGCTTCATGCTCCTCACAGTACAGTCCGTCTGTCAGCTTCGGACATCCGGGGTGTCTGCATGGCTTCTTTGGTTTCATCGGCATCTGCCATTCCTCCCTTCTATGTATACGGGCGGTGTGAAAGGATTGGAAAGACACCGCCTTACGGCAACATAAAAAGGAGCGTTTCCGCTCCCTTTCTTTTTTGCCATCTTAATCATAGCAGATGTAAATTAAAAAGTCAGTAAACCATTAGTGCACCTTCAGTAAACCTCTAGTGCACCTATTCCTTTAATCACTCGGCAGATGCCATCCATGCTCGCTCTTTACAGGAAATCCATACTCTTTTCCTGCCCACTCCCGCTTACCAATTGCATTATCAATTACTGGAAGTAGATCCCACAAATGACCTCTGATTTCCATACTAAGTTCTGGATTCAGATATGCCTTCTGAACAGAATCTCTTACATCCTTAAGCTCTTCTAAGTCAGCTTTTTCATACCATTTAGCTGATAGCGGTTTGCCTTTTTCGATTTCATCTTTTAAAGTCAGCCATACATTTGTAATACTATCCTTATTCTTCAGTCCAAGTATCACTGCAATAACTGCTGCAACACTCACCCCCGCTAAAGCAAGCTGGTCTTTATGTTCTTTAACCCACTTAACAAATCCCTTCTTATCCTTCTCCATCTCTTCTGGATGCTGCTGTTGCACTTCGTCCATCACCAATACCCCCTGCTATTCTTCTATGTCAACACAATTGCCGTTCTTATCTATTGTTCAAAAAACTGATTTCCAAATAATCTGGACCAAGATAATGATTTCGCAGCCTTGGCCTGTTTGGCATACTTGGCACATTTAGCTGGCTTCGCATATTTAGCTCCTTTGACTGGCTTTACGCATTTAACTGGTTTTACTGGTCCAGAGCCAGTTGCATTTTCCGTAAAGAAAACACAGCAGCCATTTAAATCCCTAATCCAACCATCTTCAAACCAGCCAAATTGATGACCATTAAATCCGTAAACGGCATCACCATATAAATATGCTACTGGTCTCCCATTAAAAAGATAAATATGAATTCCATCATCATGTAAGTACGCTATTGCTTTGCCATGTGAATCATAAAAAGTCATAACCATCCTCCTTTTCGAATTCAAATCTGATTAATTTCAATGTGCTTTTATATATTTATATTACCATAACACAAATAAAAAAGACAGCCGTCTGACTGCCTTAATTGTACTCTGCATATGCACCTATCTGTATCTGGAGTGCTACGGTGATCTGCTCCATGATCATGTCATCCAGCACTTCCCCGATTCTTTCTCCGAGCCTTGTTTTATCTAGTGTTTCCACCTGTTCTGCCAGTGCCATGCTCGGTTTGTTCAGACCGCTGCTTTTCTTTAACGGAATCTGCACATGGGTCGGAAGATACTTCTTTTTCCACACTCTTGCCGACAGCGGAATGACCGTAACCACAGGCGAATGCTTGTTTGCCTTATTATTGCTTACCACCAGTGCCGGACGGACACCGCCCTGTTCGCTTCCGGCCTTTTCTCCGAAATCTACATAATAAATATCGCCACGCTTACACATAAAAACCTCCTATCCGAGGACAAAGGCTTCCACCTGTCTGTCCCTCAGTTCATATTGTTTATCCAATTCCTTCAATGCTGCTTTCCTGTATTTTCCGATCATCGTATGGCTCACATGGTATCTTTCCATCATGATATCCCATGTCATATCCTCATCCAAAAGATCCGTAATAATGCTTCTATGTCTTTCATCCAGTCCGTTCACTGCATGCTCGAAAAAATCCAGTTCTTCCTTCAGGAACATATATCTGTGGAAAAGGAAATCGTACCACTCGTCATTTTCCCTTGCCGCCTTATACTTCATCGCTATGTTTGCCGTTTTATCGGAAAGAGTGCTCGTCTGCACCCTTTCCCCTTCCTGATGGGAGTAAAGCATGGAATCGATCATGTCCTGTTCGCTCACTCCCTGAAACTGACGGAGCTGGAACTCAGTCACGGTCAGTTCCTTTTTCATGTTCTTATATTCCTTCATCATTACTTCTGCCGTCATCCGTCATACCCCCAATCCTTGCCTTTACTGCTTCTATCATTGCATTCTGTGTAGTATCCTTTTTCCCGATTGCCCGGAGAATATCTTCATCTACCGTGCCTTCTGTCACCAGATGCTCTATGATGACCGTGTGTTTCTGCCCCTGTCTGTAAAGTCTGGCATTTAACTGCTGATACAGTTCAAGGGACCATGTAAGTGAAAACCATACAATGGTTGAACCACCTTCCTGAAGATTCAGTCCGTGTCCTGCCGATGCCGGATGGATCAGTGCCACCGGGATTTTCCCTTCATTCCAGTCCTCGAGATCCTTCTTGGTATTGATATCCCTTGCCGGAAACCGTTTTAATATCCGCTCCCTGTCATGCTTGAACCAGTAGGCAACCAGAAGCGGTTTTCCGTTTGCCGATTCGATCAGGTCTTCCAAAGCATCCAGTTTTCTGTCATGGATATTACGGACATTGCCGGATTCATCATAGACCGCACCGTTTGCCATCTGCTGGAGCTTGTTGCTTAAGGCTGCTGCATTTACCGCATCGATGTCCTGCCCTTCCCCGTATTCAAGGATCATTTCATCTGCCATCCTGTCATAAAGCACCTGTTCGGATTCCGACATGGAAACGGACACCCGGTTGCTTACGCATTCCGGCATATCAAGATAATCCACGGCTTTCATGGAAATGCTGATATCGGAGATCAGTTCATATATTTTTTCTTCTGCCCCTTCCCTCGGTTTATACGAAAAGATGATCTCACGATTCCGCTTATCCGGCAGAAAGAACCTGTCACGGTAGCCTCCGATATATCTTCCAAGCCTCTGCCCCATATCAAGGATTCCGATTTCTGCCCATAAGTCCATGAGGTTTCCCGGTGTTCCTGTAAGCCCGACCACACGTTTTGCCATCGGCCTTACTTTTTTCAGGTCTTTGAACCTCTGTGCCTTTGGGGACTTGAAGCTCGACAGCTCATCAATAATGACCATGTCAAAATCAAAAAATATATTTTTTGTCATCCAAGAAACATTGTCCCTTCCGACGATCGTCACATCGGCTCCTGACAGGAGTGCTTCCTTTCTCTGCTCTGCAGTTCCCATTGCCACGGCAAATGTCATGCCGTAAAGATGCTCCCACTTTTTTATCTCTGCCGGCCATGTGGTCTCTGCCACACGCTTCGGTGCTATCACCAAGATCCGTCTTACTTCAAAATAGTCAAACAGCAGAAGCCACAGTGCCGTAAGCGTGATGACCGTTTTGCCAAGTCCCATGTCAAGGATCAGGCAGCTCACGGGATGCTCGATTATAAAATCTGTTGCATGCTGCTGATAATCATGTGCTTTGTATTTCATCAAGGATACCTCCGATCTGTTCGATATTATCAACTACATAAACGGGAAAGCCTAACCTCTCAAGCATCCTCTTTCTCTTTAGCTGAAGCGGTCTCGGCTTCTTCCCCGGTGCTTTCAGTTCCACGAATGCCATTTTCCCGTCCGGCATCAGGACGATGCGATCAGGCACGCCATTCATGCCGGGTGATACGAACTTCAGTGCCATGCCTTTCCGCTTTTTTGCTTCTTCCCTCAAATGTCTCTCTACTGTACTTTCTAGCAAAACCAGATACCTCCTTTGCCGATTGCGGTTGCCATATGCCTTTAACTCCTATACGCGCATATATACATGAATTGCTCTTTTTATCTTTATTTTTAATTCTCAACTGGATTTAATGGGAAACTGGGAAACTAAGAACCGCAACCCCTTATTTTCCAAGGTGTCAGCACGGTTTCCGACTACCGTTGCCCATCTGCATCTGGGAAACCACGGAAACCGCCTAACGGGTTTCCTCTGGTTTCTCATCCATCCGCACAAAAGTCTTCTGCACTCCGTAAAGGGGGACTTTGGTTTTGCCCGTGGTATTGGAATCATACTTCTTCCATCCCCCGATCTTGTTTAAGATACCTTCGATCTCATAGGAATCCGCCTTCTTTAAGTTCTGGCGCTCTTTGCCGAAGCACTCCACCCAGATCTCCATGA
>OHTC01000955.1_pt1 | contig 12266 bp, 10 predicted proteins | sample 1578801 | NCBI WGS metagenome assembly OHTC01 (sample SAMEA3879556, study PRJEB24766) | human gut metagenome | biome: human-associated habitat; feature: feces | place: USA | collected 1985/1987 | reverse complement strand
CCAACTGCCTCGCTCCTATGGCTGCGGCGCTCAACAAACTCGCTCCCATCGAAAGCGGTATTATGAGCACCATTCACGCCTACACCGGCGACCAGATGGTTCTTGACGGACCTCATCGCAAGGGCGACCTCCGTCGCGCCCGCGCTGCGGCAATCAACATCGTTCCCAACAGCACCGGCGCCGCCAAGGCTATCGGCCTCGTTATCCCCGAACTCAACGGCAAACTCATCGGCTCCGCTCAACGCGTTCCCGTGTGCTCCGGTTCCACCACCATTCTCGTCGCGACCTGCAAGGGCAATGTGACCGTCGAGCAAATCAACGCCGCAATGAAGGCCGCCGCTTCCGAGTCCTACGGCTACAACGAAGACCAGATTGTCTCCTCCGACGTCATCGGTATGACCTACGGATCTCTCTTCGACGCAACCCAGACTATGGTCAAGTATATGCCCGAAATCGACTGCACTCAGGTTCAGGTCGTCAGTTGGTACGACAACGAGAACAGTTACACCTCTCAGATGGTCCGCACCATCAAGTACTTCGCGGAACTGTAAAAAATAACGCCGTCGTTCGGCGAACAATTTTAAGAGCCGCCCTCGCAAACAGTCACGTACGACAAGTACGCTCCTGTCTTCGGGGCGGCTCTTTCGCGCTCTTTATTTTAATGGCGGCGTTGCGGGATAAATCGGCAGAGCATAACAAAAACGTCGTTCGGCGGTCGCACACGACAAGTACGTTTATGCCCGAACGGGCGGCGCTTCAGGTCGGTTGATTCAAGGTTTCCGTCGAAAAATGGAAACGCGCTCCGGTGAGCGCGTTTTGTTCTTTGCCGGCAATAGGTCTGACCTATATTTCGGTTCGTGCCGTTATCTGTATACCTTGAGGACGTTGTGCACGACCTTGCATTCGAGAATCTTGTCGTCGATGACTTCGCCGTCCAGTTCGATTTTGCCGTCGTCGAGCACTTCCACGGTGACTTCCTTTGCGGAATAGACTTCGGTGTAGTCTTTCTTGACGTGTTTGCCCGACAGGAATCCGGGAAGTTCCACGGGGATACGGCTCTTTTTCATTTCGTTGACTATAACGACGGAGAGCAGTCCGTCGTCAACTTTCGCGTCGGGGCATATAGGCATACCGCCGCCTATGCAGGTGCCGTTGCCGACCCCGATCATAAACACGCTTTTATCCATAGTCTTGCCGTCGATAGTGAGGCGGAGTTTGTGCCACTTTACGTGAATGAGAGTGTCTATGAGGGATGCGTAATATTTCAGTTTACCGCGGAAAGCCTTCATTGTGGCGTAGCGGAGCAATACGTCGACGTCCATACCCGCGCCCGCGACGTTGAGACATCTGCGCGAGCCGACGTCGATGTAGTCGATATAGCCGACGTTGTCTTTCAGAATGAGGTCTATCGCTTCCTTTATTTTGGTGGGGTGACCCGAGGCGCGCACGAAATCGTTGCCTGTGCCGCAGGGCACCATGCCGAGAGTGACGTTTTCGAAGTTTTCTATACCGTTCAACACTTCGTTGAAAGAGCCGTCGCCTCCGAAAACGAGAATCTTGGCTTCGGGTTTGCGGGACAGTTCCCGTGCGAGTTCGGTCGCGTGGCCGGCATATTCGGTGTTGTGGACGGTGTATTCGACGCCGCGTTCGGCGAAAATCTTTTCGGCTGCTTTCAGCGCTTTAAGGCTCTTGCCTTTGCCGCCGAGCGGATTGACGATAATATCGTACATATTCAACAATCTCCCCTTGATGTATGGATATTGCCATCATATTATCCCATTGCCGCGACTATGTCAAGTGTGCGGCGCATTGTGGCGGCGGCACGCACCGCAAACTGAAAATGATTCCGCAAGTAAACTGCCGTATTGATTTTTGTGCGGGCGAATGTTATCATTACTAGGCAACGCGGGCGTGCGCGCGTATCGGTGCGCATTTTTGCGCGCGAGGGGGAAGCAATGCGGACACTTTTCAAGGGCGGTTTCATAGCGGACGGTACGGGCGCGCCGGTTTACAAGGGCGACTTGCTCGTCGAAGACGGCAGAATTGTCGCCGTGGGCGTCCTTGGAGACGTTGCCGCCGACGAAGTCCTGGATTGCGCGGGGCTGGTGGTCGCCCCCGGTTTTATCGACGCACACTCACACAACGATTTTTTCTATGACCGACGCGGAGAAATTTTATGCCCCGTTCGTCAGGCAGGGCATCACCACGCAGGTTACGGGGAATTGCGGTTTTTCACCTTTCGGGGTGGAGGAAGACAGCAGGTTCAAGGACAAAGTCGGCGGCGGACTTTTCCGCGCCCTCAAACCGTCGTCGTTCGCGGAATTCAAACAGCGCGCAAAAGGCAGATTGTTTGTCAATATGGTTCCGCTCGTGGGTCACGGCACCACACGCATAAGCATATCGGGTTACAACCCCGCGCCGCTGTCGGCAGACGATATCGAAAGGGAAATGCGGCTGGTCGACGAGGCAATGGAAGGCGGCGCTTTCGGCGGGTCGTTCGGCTTTATGTACGAACCGGGCATTTACGCAAAACGCGACGAATTGGTGGCGTTCGCAAAGCGCATCGCGCATTACGACGGTATACTCACGGTGCACCCGCGCGCGTGCAGCAAAGTCGCTCTCGGATATCCGCTCATTTCCAAGCCGCATATAGAACTCGCGCTCGACGAAGTGGTGGAGATAATGAAAGAGAGCGGCGTCCGAACGGAATATTCGCATCTCATTTTCGTCGGAAAGACCTCGTGGAAGAGTCTTGACCCGATGCTCGAAAAATTCCACCGCCTCAACGAGGAGGGATGCGCCGTCGCTTACGACAATTATTCTTTCACTTACGGCGCGTCCGTCATCACGGTGGTTTTGCCGCCGTGGTATATGGCATTGCCCGAGACCGAGCGAAAAAAACCTTTCAATATGTTCCGTCTGCGGTTTATGACCAATCTCACCAAACTCGCGCTAGGCATAGATTTCTGCGATTTTACGGTGGCCTACGTTTCGCCCGACCCATCTCATAAGAAATACGAGGGCAAGACCGTGTCCGAGTGCGCGCGGGAAGAGGGACTGTCCGATTTCGATATGTACATCAAACTCGTGGACCTCAGCAAGGGGCAGGGCAGGCTGTATCTCGGGAAATATTACAACGACGACATAATACGCCGCCTTATGGAGGACGATTTGTCGGTGTTTATGACGGACGCCTGGGTGGAAGAGGCCGGCACGCAGAACGGAGCCGCCTTCCAGGGTTTTCCGTATTTCCTGGTGAGAGCGAAACAATACGGAATTCCCGTGGAAAAGGTAGTGCGCAAGATGACCGGTGCCACGGCGGAAAGGTTCGGAATAAAGAAACGCGGCACACTTGCGGCGGGCAATTGCGCGGACGTCACGGTGTTTGACTTCGACAATATGAAAGTCGAGCCGACCGTGCCCGATTTTGCGCCGCAGGGAATCCGTCACGTTATGGTAAACGGCAAGTTTGCCGTCCGTGACGGTGAGTTCCTGGCCGCACGTGCAGGCGAAATAATACTGAAAAAATAAACTTTCTCTGGAGGGCGGAAAGTGAAGGAAAAAATCAAGAAAATTTGGGGTGTTGTGAAGGCGATGTGGTATAAGCCGCTTCCCGGAAGATTCCTCACGCTCAAGGAAGCGGGCGCTTTCGGAATTTACGCGCTTGGCAACAGTTGGATTTACAACAGCGTTCTGCTTGTCGTTGCGGTTACACAAATTCCGTATTTCTACGAAATCCCCGCCGTGCACGGTTACGTCATTTACATTCTCGGAACGTTGATAACGGCAATATTCACTCCCATTATCGGAAACGCAATGGAAAAAAAGCGTACCAAGTGGGGACGTTACAAGCCGTATATATTGTTCTCGTTGCCGGCGCTGTCTTTGGTTACTATGCTGGCGATGTGGATTCCTCAGTACGATAACGTGACGAGCACTATAATTTACGCGTATGTGGCGTGCGTGCCTTCCATTGCAATAGCCGTGTTTGCAAACAATATGTATCAGACTATGCCCAACGTCATAACCCCCAATCATCAGGAGAGGGCGGACATTATGACACCTGTGGGGCTTTTGGTCGGGTTTGCCCCAACCATTATGAACATAATCGCAGGTCCCATCAGGTCGGCTTACATAGACAAAGGCCAAGAGTATATGGCGATGCGTATAATCGGGCTCATCAGTGTAATTTTGGGCGCGATATGCATTATGTTCATAGTCAAGGTCAAGGAAAGAGTCTATGAGTTGGAAGTCGCGCCCGACATTGCATTTGCCGACAATAACGTAAGTGGTTCGGAGGAATCCGCAGAGAACGGCGCGTCGTCCGAGGTCGGCAGTTCGACTGTTTTTGCCGAAGCAAATGCCGTTGCGTCCGTTTCAAGTAGTGAAACTTGTGAGGATGTCGAATCGATGCCGCCTGTCGCCTCTGCGACTGATGCAACGGTTCAGGTAATTCCCGCACCCGTTAAGAAAGGTAATGCGCTCAAGGATTTCTTCGGTCTTCTCGGCAACAAACCGTTACTTATTCTGTTTCTTGCACTGATATTCGGTTCGCTCAAGGAGTTTTACGCACAATTCCGACTGCTCATCATTCAATTGCGCTTTTCCTCTGATGTCACTACGGCTCTCGATATAATGGGGTTGCCTAATACGATAATAGGCTTTGCAAGTACGGTGGCAATGCTGCTACTGCCTATTGTCACGCGCAAGATGAACAAGAATCATATAATCATTATGTTCACAAGTCTCGGAATGGTAGTTTGTGCGATTCTGGGATTTGTCGGCATCGAGAATATTCCTATCGGAACGACCTCCGCTGTGGTTCTTACCATTCTTTTCTTCATTGCCTGCATCAATCCTACATATCTTCTTGTCCCGGTTATGCTCGGCGAAATCGCGGATTATCAGCAGACCAAGAACGGTAAGAGGTATGAAGGATATTTGCAAAATTACATTTTTACAATACCTGGTGTATTTACTCAGATTGCTATGTTGCTGGCGTGGATATGGCAATCGGCAATAGGGTTCGAACCGGCACAGATTTCCAAGGATATAAAGGAGTTGCATTTCGTTGCGGAATCTACCCGTGCAATTGCAAACGAGTGGTTCAATGCTGCATTCTTGTTGTCTGCGGCCAGCGCAGCCTTGATGATAATCATATTGTTTTTCTATCCGCTTACAAAGAAAAAGAGTGCCGAAATCACAGCGAAATTGCAGAGTGAAGCCGCGAATATGGATGAAATGGGAGAGGGCAACAAAGAGGAATTCGAAGCCACGGTGAACGCGGAAATCGCTGACGGTTCCGCAGACGCGGAGAATGTCGCAAACGAGAGCGATTACGAGGCGAATTCGGGCGTCGAAGAGGAATCTGCCGACGACAAAGACGTGGGCGACAAACCGGACGAAGGCGAATAGTACCCGCGGAACTTTCCGATGCGCTCGGGCTTGACAGTTTCTATCACGAGGCAGTCAGCGGCGAATACAGATTCATTATCCCTGACAGCGTTGAGGACTAAGCCGACGAGCACCCCGAATACGGCGGAATGGCGGATTATTCGACTTACCGTGCCGGTATGATAGACTGGCTCGAGAGCCTGTCGCCAGCGAAATAACGCCTTCGCCGACTGGTATGAGTATATACGGCTGGAGTGCGGCGGCGAAGTCCAATCGGCAACCTCTGCTTGGGAAACATTATAAAATAAAACAGAACCCCTCGGTACCGCCCGAGGGGTTTTAATGTATTTTTTTCGGTCTGCGCAATTCGGTTGAAGTTTCGTAAGATTGGTGACCTATTTCTTCTATTCGGAACGTAGTTCTTGAAAAAATGCGTTCATCTGTTATAATTTGGTTGCTGAAGGATACTAAAATGACTATGGGAAAAAAGTTTTCACAGATACACATAATTCCGTTCGACATAGGACTGGCGTTTGTCGACGTTTTGGCTGTCGATAATACCAAAAATCTTTTGTTTGCACAAGAGTTTATTCAGACACTGTCGGAACGGGTGAACGCACCCGGTACAGGAATCGAGGTGTACGACAATCTTGAAATAACTTATTCCGACAAGACGATTATCAAGTACTCATTCAAGAACAAGGAAATTGCCGAAGATACGATTTGTTATGCGCGATTGAAAGAAAATCTGTATTGCTACATTCTCACCAGTGGAGTGGCTGTTTTTGTACTGGCGGACATAGGTGGTCGTGCTATAGACCCCGTGCGGGCAGAATTATCCGCTTACAGCCCTGCGTTGATGGCAAATTATCAGAAGAAAATCAGTCAATCCGCAATACTTAACAAGTTTGACGGAATACTGACATCCGAGAAAAAGTTGATGCTGGAATTCAGAAAATTGTGTTGGAGTGTAGTCGGGGAAATCTCGCGAAAGATAAAAACACACCTTGTTAGAAAATTTTCTTCAAATCTGAATTACAAAGCCGAAGGGCTGTCTTACGTGCTGACGATATACGTGTTTGACAAAGGCGATTTGTCGGAACGAGAATTGGAATGTCTTATGTTTTCGTCGGTTTTCGGAAGGGTGGCGGACAAGAAAAACTGGCCGATTATCAACGAGCATATTCTTTCTTCCGAAGTGGAAGTAAACGAAGCGGATATAGAGACGGTCGGCAAGTCAAAAGTGTATTTCTCTTGGACCGGCGTTGCCGTAGTGTGCAATGACGATATTCGTGGCTATGAGTGCATAGCCGAGTCCGAAGTGCTGAACGCGCTCGTTAAGGCCGAAATTTACGTGCAATCGCGGTGGTTCGTTGCAGATAACTCTATGGATAACGTTAATAAAAGTATGAAACTGTCGATGGAGTCGTTGCAGAGAATAGAAAGTCTGATGGAGTTTTCACAGGCCGAGTTGGACAACGAGATAAGCGCCAATATGAATACTATGTACAAGAACGTTCTTGAAAAAATAATCAGGACGTCGCAGGTGCGCAATCTTTACGGATCGGTTGTCAATCAGATACATACTCAGAGAAAAATCAGAGAGGCTCACTATCAAGACAGGCAGAGAAAGAACAGATTCGTCGCCAATTTGTTTCTTGCGGTTTTCACAGCTTCGTCACTGTTTCAGGCAATATTGGACATAATTGAAAACACATCGACCGTACGTACCGTACTTATATTTGTTGCGGCATTGATAGTTGCAATCGGAATGGTCATTTTCGATTATAAAAACAAGTAGGAGAAGCAATGAAGAATATCCTTATAGTTGTAGATGTGCAAAACGGGTTCACTCGCTACGAACAGACGAGAAAGGCCGCCGAAAAAATAAAAAAACTTGTGGATTTGAAAATATTCGACGTGACTATCGCCACACGTTTTCTTAATTCTGCAGGGAGTCCGTTTACTCAAATCCTTAATTGGCACAGATTGATGAATTCGCCCGATATAGATTTGGTGGAAGGTTTGCGAACGGATTACGTTGTGGACAAAAAGGTTTACACCTGCGTTACCCCTGATTTTCTGAATCTGCTCAAAAAATGCAATGACGGGGTTTTGCCCGAACATATTTTCATAGTGGGAATAGATACCGATTGTTGTGTCCTTAAAACTGCAGTTGATGCGTTTGAGGCCGGTATAAGGCCGATTGTTCTGTTGGAATATTGCAGTTCCAACGGCGGCGACGCTTCTCATAATGCGGGGGCTTTGGTTATGGAAAGGCTTATCGGACAGAACTGCCTTGTTTCTGAAGCAATAAACAGCCGTCAGGCTCTGGAAGAATATGCAAAATGAACTCTGAAAGAGTAGTGCTATTATAAATTCCATTTTTATCGTTGCACACTGCCGCCTCTCCGCGCCACACTTGGCACTCGAAACGGCGGATAAATTCATAGATTGACGAAAAACTTTATTGCGAAGCAGTTGTGACAAAAAATGCGGACTCCGTGTGACGGGAGTTCGCATTATTCAAGTGTGGTACGCCATTACAAGCCTAAACCGAATCGCGGAAAGATTACTCGGTTCGGGCTTTTTTCTTGATTAACGCAGATACATTTCTATTGTAACGTTTATAATCTTGGGACTTTTATTCTGAATTTCGCTTATAATTTTACTCTTGCCGACATATAACAAAAAGCCCCGACTTCCGTCAGGACTCTTGTTTGTGGGATTGTTGTAATAGATTTCTATCTTGTCGTCATAAAGGACGATTTCTTTGACAAGCAGATTGATCAATATTTTAGGCTCGGCTTTTAATGCCTGTTCGTAAAACCGTCGTATTTCGCTTTCGGTCATCTTTACGGTGCGCTTGCTTCGTTCTACGAGTATTTGCCTTTCTAATTCTTCCTGCCGTTTTTCAAGCTCTTGCAGGCGGTTGTTCGTCGTGTTGGATATGATTCCGTTCTCTATGGCATTGACAAGATTTGTAAGAGATCTTTCCACACCGTGCTTTTCATTTAGCAGCATCGTCAGAGCGGAGCTGACCGTTTCTTCCGTATTCTGCAATTGCACGAGTTTATACACGATTTTATTCATTATATCGGGAGAACTTAATTGTCCGACAATCGCATTTATGACGCATTCTTCAAGTTCTTCTTTTCGGATCTGCATCTTTTGACAACCATTATAATGTTTTTTGCCGGTGCATTTATAGTATCGTTTTGTTTCTCCGTTTCTTGCCGTTCCGCATTCTCCGATCATCGATTTTCCGCAATAGCCGCACTTAATCTTTCTTCGGAGCAAATACGGTACTTCGATGCTGTTTTTCCCGTACTTGTTCTTTTCAAGCTTCGCTTTGACCGATTCGAATAAATCCGTATCTATCATTTTGGGATACATATTCTCGAGCACGTCTTCGCCGATGCGATAGATTCCGGTATATTTTTCGTTTCGCAAAATACCGTACACGGTATTCATGGCAAACGGTTTTCCTTTGCAGAGTAGTCCTTTTGCATTTAGTCCGTCAATGATTTCTCTCACGCAAACGCCGACGGAATACTGACTGAAAATATATCTCACTGTTTCGACGCAGGATTCATCCGCCACAATTTTGCGATCGATTACTTTATAACCGTAGGGTAGCCATCCTCCTTGGTATAATCCTTTCAGTCTTGTTTCACGCATGCCTCGTTTTACTTTTTGGGCAAGTTCTGCGGAGAAGTACTGATTCATTCCTTCGAGCAAACTTTCAAGAATAATGCCTTCCGGAGTGTCCGGGATATTTTCCATAGCGGACAACACTTTTACTCCGTTATCCCGCAAAGTCTTTTTATGTATAGCGGCTTCGTATTTGTTTCTGGAAAATCTGTCAAGCTTGTAAACGAGTACGAAATTCCATTCCCTTCGGTTGCTGTCTTTGATCATTCTCTGAAAATCAGGACGATTGTCGTTTGTACCCGTCATGGCACGGTCGATATATGTGCCGAGTATCAGAATGTTATTTTTTTGAGCATACTCCTCGCACACTCTGAGTTGCCCTTCGATAGACTGCTCGGATTGGTTATCCGAACTATATCTGGCATATATCACTGCCGTTTTCACTTGTGTTATACCTCCTTATTATTTTTGTTTTTTATTTTGTCTTTCGACGGGAGCGAAACAAACGGAAAAGGGTTGATAGCTTTTTGTTTGTTGTACCTTTATTTGCCGTCAGGGGTTGCAAAGCAATTCACTTTACCCTTGACGGCAAAACCTTTTTCGTTTAAGCTCCTACGGAAGAAAGACAATACTTAGTTGCACTTCGGCATCTCTCGTATTACTTCGGGACTGACTTTTCCGATGAGACACCCTTCGTCCCAACAGTTGAAGTCGTCCGACAGTAACAGCTTTTTATCTTCCTGTCCTATGGTGCAGAGAACGTCTTCGTCCATAATGTCCGATCTGAAATACGTCGGTATGTTCCGCGAATAGACAAGCTTTTCGCAGCTCTTTTCTATGTACTTCATCAGGTATCTTGCCGAGTCCGTTATCTCCCGTCTGACGCTTAATGCGTTGAAGTCGTTCCGTCCGAATTTGTCCTTAAAGTATGAGTTTTGCATAATAATCTGCAGTTTATGTTCGCTGAAACTGTAATCGCTACGCTGTTCCAATTCTCCCGGCATACCGTCTTCGGGAATAAAGAATATTCCGTGAAAGTGAAGTCTGTTCCTTTCGCCGCCGCGTTCCCATACGCCGATATACCGCCAGCCTTTTCTGTGTACCATTCGTTTCAACACTTCTCTTAGTCCTTTTCTGAAACTTTCTTCCGTATGCTTTTCGTTGGAATACGTGAAAGTGCAAAAGAAGTTCCATTCGTTAAGATTTATTTTCCTTGCAAGCCTTGTTTTGCGAACGATCTTGTTTCGCTGTAGCCGTTCTATGTTCCTCTGTACAAACTCTCTTGCCTGTTCTTCCGTCTTAAAATCCTGTTTCAGTTCTTCCGTTAATATCTCTATCTTTTCGGCTTTTCTTTTGCCGTTGTTTTCTCTGTAAATCTTCTCAAATCTTTCCTTGGGAGTGAGAATCTCCGTAGCCGTTTTTTCGGTCTTATTCTTTGCTGTCTGCAATTCCGTACCCGTGCAGACCGTCTTTGTCGGGTTTTTCTTTTGTTTGGTCGAATTGTTGGTTTGAGGGATTGCTATATAGTGACTTCCGTCGTTGTATACTTTTGCGCTTCTATACGGCATAGCTACCTCCTTTGAACGGACTGTTCCGCTCGCTGCTGTTTGGAAAGAGAAGATATTCGGCTTAAAAGCGTTGCAAAGAACGTATTCTGTTCGCTTCCGCTCATCGCTTCGATATCCGGCTTTCCGACGTTTACTACCTTGATCGTTTCTTTGTTCAATAGGCGTTACCTCCTTGTTTGTTTTTTCTTTTATATCCCGTAAACTCGCAAGGTCTTTGCGACTTCACGAAATTTTCTTGTAAAGTTATCCACACTTATAAGGGAATCTGAAAGGCAAAAATGGGGTTAAGATAAGTCAAATTTTTTACCCTTCACTTATAAGGGAATTGCAAAGCCAAAAGTCCACCCCATAAAAGTAAGATTTTTTTATTTGACAGCTGCGAAAGTTGTTTCGCCCTTCACTTACAAGGGAATTGCAATAACGAAAATGGACCCCCTTGAAGGAATGTTCTCTACTTAGTAGCCACGAAATCAGCCGTTATGGGGTCGTTTCCGCGAAAAAAATTTTATCCTACATTTAATAGCCACGAAAATGCCTGAAATGGACCCCCCTCAATTAGAAGCCATGGAACCGGCTGAAATTAACCCCCTGAATAAAATGTTCCTACTTAATAGCCACGCAAAAAGCAAAAGTCCACGGTCCGGGCAAAAAATAAGGCAACCTTTTTAGGATTGCCTTGGAAATTTGTTATTTTGTTATACTTTACAGCGTTTCCGCTATGGCCATATATTTCATCTGCACGCTTTTTCTTCTGCGCCATATAGTGGAAAGGTTTAATGCAAACATTTTTGCCTGTTCGGTAAAACCTATTCCTGCCATATAGCATTCGATCGTGTCTTTTTCGCCTTTGTTCAGATTGAGTTTTTCCATTATCTCATCGTACTTTGTATAGTCCGTTTCTTTGTCCTGTTCGAAGTCCGCAAACGGCTCTTTGCTTCTGTATAAGTCTTCTGCACTTTCGGTATACCGTTTGATTTTCCATTCCTCGTACAGTTTATGACAGAGTATCTTACTGCACATTCGTCTTATTGCATACGTCTTTCCGCTTTTCGGGTCGATACACGTGTCGAATACCGATTTTCCCATATATCCGCACAAGAACAACGCCGCTTCCTGTGCAAGATCATAACTGTCTGTAAAGGTATATCCCTCTAAATTCTTGTAATCCAGATCTCTTGCAAGATTGGCATACATTCTGTGCAGCATTTTGTGTCCGCACATAAACTTCAAGGCGCTGAGTGCAAGCAGTTCTCCCATACGCATCACATTGTTTGGCGAGATCTTCTCGTCTAATATTTCGTAACCTTTTCTTACATTTTCCATTGTCTATACCTCCGAAATTTGATTGCCTTTCGGCAGGCAAAAGGGAGCATAGGACGGTAAAAGGAAAATATCTTTACTGTTCATTAGGGAAAGTCAGCGGGCAAAAGAAAAATCCTTGCTTTAGTGTCCTTTCCTTAAGACATTTACGCAAGGATTTTACGACCGTTTACTTTCCCGAGGAGTATGCGAGAATATGCCCACGAAAGGCAATGTTCGGAGAATAACAAGCAAAGCACTGTATCACAAAAAATAAGGCTATATCGAGGAAAAATACGAGAGAGCGAAAAAGCGGAAGTTCGCCCAAGCGGTTCAGCGGGCGACTCCGCT
>OHTC01000949.1_pt1 | contig 12285 bp, 7 predicted proteins | sample 1578801 | NCBI WGS metagenome assembly OHTC01 (sample SAMEA3879556, study PRJEB24766) | human gut metagenome | biome: human-associated habitat; feature: feces | place: USA | collected 1985/1987 | reverse complement strand
CGCCTGACCCGCGCGGGCTATTCCCGCGCAAGTCTGGTCGAGGGCGTGGGACAGTTCGCGCTGCGCGGCGGCATTCTCGACGTCTGGTCGCCGCTGAGCGCGCCTGTTCGCGTCGAATTCTTCGATGACGAGGTCGACGCGATGGGCGAATTCGACGTGACGACCCAGCGCCGCACGCAGAATGTCAAATCCCTGACCGTCCTGCCCGCGGCGGAGGTGCTCCCCGCCCTCTCGGATGGCGGACGCGAAAAAATGCTTGAGCGCCTCTCCCGCGCCGCGCAGAAGATCGCAAAAAAGGCCGAGGACAGTCCCATCGTAAAAACGTTGCGCGGCGACATCGAGCGCCTTTCCAACGACCTGCCGCTTGGCGGCATGGACCGCTACCTTGCCGCCTGCTACCCCGACGAGGTCTGCGCGCTCGACTATCTCTCGCCCGACACGCTGATCGCCGTCAGCGACGGCATGCGTGTTTTGGAGCGCAGCAAGAACTATCACTGGGAGCTTTCCGAGGACGTAAAGCCCCTGATTGAAGAGGGCGTTTTGTGCGGCGAATTCGCCGCGCTCGCGCTGAGTCAGGAGGCATTGAGCCACCGCATGGGTGCGTTCCCCGTGCTGCTGCTCGATTCGCTCCCCACCTCGCGCAATCTGCTGCCGCCGAGGGCCATCCTCAGCATGAACGCGCGCTCGCTGCCGTCGTACGGCGGCAGTCTGGAGACCGCCGCGGGTGATATGGAGCGGTATCTTGGCGCAGGCTGCGGCGTGCTCGTTCTCTGCGGCAACGAAACGCGCGCGAAAAACTTCCGGCGCCTTTTGGAAGAGCGGAACATCCGCGCGCAGCTCAACTTGAAAAACGACCGCCTCCCCGCCCCGCACGAGACCGTCATCGGCCTCGGCGCGCTGAGCGCGGGCAGCGAATATCCACAATTAAAGCTCGTCATCCTGACCGAGGGCCAGCTGACCGCTCCCCTCTCCGGCAAGCGCGCAAAGGCGCGGCCGAAGAAAGAGACGTCGGCCCGCGCCGCGCTGCGCTCCTATGAAGACCTCTCCCCCGGCGATCTCGTCGTGCATGTCCACCACGGCATCGGCCGCTTTGCGGGCATTGAGCGCATGCGCGTCGACGGCGTGGACAAGGACTATATCAAGATCTGCTACGCGGGCAACGACAGTTTGTACGTTCCCGCGACGCAGCTCGACATGGTGTCGAAATACATCGGCGGCCATGGCGAGGACGAGGACGGCCAGCAGCGCACGAAGCTCAGTAAGCTCGGCGGCACGGACTGGTCGCGCGCGAAGACGAAGGCGCGCGCCGCGGCAAAGGACCTCGCCAAAGGGCTCATCGCGCTCTATGCCGAGCGCCAGCGCCGTCCTGGCTTCGCCTTCTCGCCCGACTCCCCGTGGCAGAAGGAATTTGAAGAGGCCTTCGACTACGAAGAAACCGACGATCAGCTCCGCGCCATCGCCGAGATCAAGGCCGACATGGAGCGCAGTACGCCGATGGACCGCCTGCTCTGCGGCGACGTCGGCTACGGTAAGACTGAGGTCGCGCTGCGCGCCGTGATGAAGTGCGTGCTCGACGGCAAGCAGGCGGCCATCTTAGTGCCGACCACCGTGCTCGCCCAGCAGCACTATGCGACGGCGCTGAACCGCTTCCGCTCGTTCCCCGTGCGCATCGAAGTGCTCTCGCGCTTCAAAACGCCCGCGCAGAAGAAGCAAATTTTGCAAGACGCCGCCGCGGGAAAGATCGACTTACTCATTGGCACGCACTCGCTGCTGCAAAAGAGTTTGCACTTCAAGGACCTTGGCCTTCTCATCATCGACGAGGAGCAGCGCTTCGGCGTAACGCACAAGGAAAAGCTCAAGGAGCTCTCGCGTCAGGTCGACACGCTGACGCTCTCGGCAACGCCCATCCCCCGCACGCTCAATATGGCGCTTTCGGGCATCCGCGACATGTCGACCATCGAGGTCCCGCCAGTTGACCGCCAGCCGGTGCAGACATATGTGCTCGAGCATAACTGGAGCGTCATTGCCGACGCCATCCGGCGCGAGCTCGCGCGCGGCGGGCAGGTCTACTACATGCACAACCGCGTCGAGACCATCGACCGCTGCGCCGCGACACTCAAAAAGCTCCTCGGCGACGACGTCGCCATCGGCGTCGCGCACGGCAAGATGGACGAAAAGGGCCTGTCGTCCGTGATGCAGCAGCTCTCGGACGGAGAAATTCAGGTGCTCGTCTGCACGACGATCATTGAGACGGGCATCGACATTCCGAATGTCAACACCCTCATCATCGAGGACGCCGACCGCCTCGGCCTTGCCCAGCTGCACCAGATCCGCGGGCGCATCGGCCGCAGCGCGCGCCGGGCGTATGCCTATATGACCTACCGCGCGGGCAAGATCCTCACCGAGGTTGCGGCCAAGCGCCTGACGGCCATCCGCGAATACGCGGAGTTTGGCTCGGGCTTCCGTATCGCGATGCGCGACCTTGAAATTCGCGGCGCGGGCAATTTGCTCGGCCCTGAGCAGTCGGGCTACATGATGAGCGTCGGCTACGACATGTATTTGCAGCTCTTGGAAGAGGCCGTACTCGAGCAGCGCGGTGAAAAAGCGCCGCAGCGCACCGAATGCTCGGCAGACCTCACAGTCTCGGCCAACCTGCCGGAGAGCTACATTCCCTCGGGCGAGCAGCGCATGGATATCTACCGCCGCATCGCGGCGCTGCGCACCGCCGAGCAGTCGCAGGAGCTGCTCGACGAGCTCATCGACCGCTACGGCGAGCCGCCCCAGCCGGTCTTAAAGCTCATGGACGTCGCGCTTTTGCGCGCGGAGGCCGTGCAGATCGGCGTGAGCGATATCTCGCAGCGCGGCAGCGAGATCACCTTCACCTTTGCTGCGTCCGAGGCAGTCCCCGTGGAGGCCGTGATGGCCCTCTGCTCGCTGCCGAAGAACCGCCGCCGGCTCACACTCTCCGCCACGGGGACGGAGCCGAAGCTCCTGCTGCGTCTTTCGCTGGGCGAGGATGCATTGGATACTGCCTTGACGCTGGTCGGAGACCTGCGTGTGAATAAGGAAGAAAACGAAAAAGAGGTAACATTATGATCAAGAAGAGATTGCTTTCGTTCCTTGGCGCGGCGGCCATCACCGCGGCGCTCACCTTTACCGTCGTGTCGCTCTCGCCCTCGAACGGCTTCACCTCCGGCACGATGCAGGAGGGTCTCTGCTACGAAGCGACCGGCGTCGCGCCCGACGCGATCGTCGCAAGCCTGAACGGCAACGGCGCGAGCGCCGACCTTGTCGCCTACTGGATCGGCTACGACGTGTCGTATCTCGACAGCTACATGCAGTATTACACCGGCTCGTCCATCAACTGGGACGACACCCTCTCCGACGGCATGAGTGTCGCCGACTATGTGAAAGCAAGCGTGCTCTCGTCCGTCAAGCAGCACTTGGTGCTTGAAAATCTCGCCAGCAAGTACGGCGTGACGCTTACCGCCGAGCAGGAGGCCGCCATGGCCGAGAGCGACCAGAGCTACATTGACCAGTACGGCAGCGAGGAAGCTTTTGAGGCCGAGATCGCCAAGCTCGGCATGCGCCGCGAGACCTATGACCGCGTCGCGCGCTCGAACTACCTGTATCAGAATCTCTATGAGCTCTACAACACCGAGGGCAGCGCGCTCTACGCCTCCGACGAGGACCTCGCCGTCTACGCCGCCGAGCAGGGCTACATCACGGCGGACCACATCCTGCTTGCGACGAAGAACATGACGACCGGCGAAGCCCTCACCGACGAGCAGAAGGCCGAAAAGAAAGCGCTCGCTGAGGAGCTCGTCGAAAAGCTCAATTCCTACACCGGCGACGACATCGCCTCCTACTTTGCCGAGCTCGCCGACGAGTACAGCGAGGACCCCGGCCGCGAGACCTATCCCACCGGCTACACCTTCACGACCGGCTCGATGGTGCAGGAGTTTGAAGACGCCGCCTACGCGCTTTCCGAGGGCGAGGTGAGTGAAGTCGTCGAATCCAGCTTCGGCTATCACATCCTGCTCCGCCTGCCGCTCGACAAGGCCGCAGCCGCCGATGAGGTGCGCGACGAGTATTTCTCGAACTTCATCGCCGAGCAGATGGATTCCGCCGTCATCGCCACGAGCGAGGACTACGATAAGCTTGACCCGCAGACGATCTACGAGGCGATCGTCGCCGCGCAGGCGGAGGGTTAAATCGCAGCGCGGCGCGCTGTACGGCGTTTGCGCCCGCGAGGGGCACGAGGGACAGCCCGAAAGGGCTGCTTCCTTTTTGCGTCTCGGCAGGGGCCATGCTTTTTTCCTGCACCGTGCAGAGGACAAAATAAAAAGGAGACCTCTTTCGAGGTCTCCTTTTATTTTCAAGGGTTAGCGGTGCTTTAGCACTTCTCGAAGATGGTGGCAACGCCCTGGCCGCCGCCGATGCAGAGGGTGGCAAGACCCTTCTTGGCGTCGTCGCGCTTGAGCATTTCGTGCAGCAGGGTGACGATGATACGAGCGCCGGAAGCGCCGACGGGGTGGCCGATGGAGATCGCGCCGCCGTTGACGTTGACCTTGCTCATGTCGAAGCCGAGCTCACGGGCAACAGCGATGGACTGGGCCGCAAAGGCTTCGTTGGCCTCGACGAGGTCGATATCGTCGATGGTCAGGCCGGCCTTCTGCATAGCCTGACGGGAAGCGGGCACGGGGCCGACGCCCATGATCTTCGGGTCGACGCCGCCCTGGCCCCAGCTGACGAGCTTGGCCATGGGCTTGAGGTTGTACTTCTTCACGGCCTCGCCGGAAGCGAGGACGATGGCGGCAGCGCCGTCGTTGATGCCGGAGGCGTTACCGGCGGTCACGCGCTGGACGTGCTTCTTGGTATCGGCTTCGTGGATGCCGGTGGGCTCGAAGGTGTGGACGATCTCGTCCTCAACGCCCTCGGGGCCGACGGGGAACGCGCCGCGCAGCTTGGCAAGACCCTCGACGGTGGAACCGGCGCGGGGGAACTCGTCCTTCTTGAACTCGACGATCTCCTTCTTGACCTTCACGGGAACGGGAACGATCTCATCGTCAAAACGGCCGGCAGCCTGAGCAGCCTCGGTCTTCTGCTGGGAGGCAGCGCCGAAGGCGTCGAGCTCTTCGCGGGTGATGCCCCAAACATCGCAGATGTTCTCGGCAGTGGTGCCCATGTGGTAGTTGTTGAACGCATCCCACAGGCCGTCCTTGATCATGGTGTCGACAAGTTTCTTGTCGCCCATGCGGGCGCCCCAGCGGGCGTCGGGAGCGGCATAAGGAGCGGCGCTCATGTTCTCGGTGCCGCCGCAGACGACGATATCGGCGTCGCCGGCGAGGATGGCGCGGCCAGCCTCAATGACGGACTTCATACCGGAGCCGCAGACCATACCGACGGTATAGGCGGGGACGGAATAGGGGAGACCGGCGCCCACGCCGACCTGACGGGCGACGTTCTGACCGAGACCGGCGGTCAGGATGCAGCCGAACATCAGCTCATCGACATTCTCGGGAGCGACATTCGCGCGCTTGAGGGCTTCCTTCACGACGATGGAGCCGAGCTGAGCGGCGGGGGTGTTCTTCAGGGAACCGCCGAAGGAACCGACAGCGGTACGGCAGCAGTTGACGACGTATAATTCTTTCATTTGACTTCTCCTTTAAAATTTGTAAATCCGGAATGAGATCCGATTTTCTTCGGTTTTGATTATACACACAGGAAAATGAAAAATCAACTGCAAAGTTGCGAAAAATATAGGCAGGTTTGATTTTTTTCTTTCATTTCGTTAACTATTTAACAAGAATGAAGAATATCTTGCACCACGGGATCGTTTTGCACCCAAAGGCGCAGGGAAAGCAGCGCCGCTGGCGCTGCTTGGGATAAGGGGGCCATTCTCTCGCGTGAGACAATGGCCCCCTTTCCCGCGTCTCCACACGCTGTGGGAATAAAACGCAGCAGCTCTGCCTGGCTGTCCCCCCGCGCCCAAGGGCGCAAAAAAGGGACGCCTCTTTCGAGGCGTCCCTTTTCATAAGTAGTTTCTACGAAACAGAAATAACTTAGAACTTGGGCTTCTGGGCCTTGACCTTGGGCTCCTGGCCGTTGCAGACGGCGACGATGTCGTTGGCGACGGAGGTGCAGCAGTTCAGAACGCTCTGCTCGGTGGTGGCGGCCATGTGCGGGGTCATGATGACGTTGTCGAGGTCGAACAGCTCGCGGCTGGACTCCTGAATGGGCTCATGCTCGAACACGTCGAGACCGGCCTGGAACAGCGTGCCGTCCTTCAGGCACTCGACAAGCTCGTTCTCCTTGATCAGAGCGCCGCGCGCGCAGTTGATGAAGGAAGCGGTGGGCTTCATCCAGCTGAACTGCTCACGGCCGATGGAGTGCTCGGTGGAGGGAACGACGGGCAGATGCACGGACACGAAGTCGGCCTGCTCCCAGACCTCCTTGGCGGTGGCCTTCAGCTCGCACAGATCGCCGATCTTGTCCTGGGTGAGGTACGGATCGTAGCCGATGACGTTCATGCCGAAGCCGTACTTGCACTTCTGCATGGCGAGCTGGGAGATACGGCCGCAGCCGATCATACCGAGGGTCTTGCCGCCGAGCTCATAGGTGTGCTCCATGCCCATACGGACGAGGAAGTTGCCGCCGCGGAACTGACGGTCGACATAGGTGAAACGCTTGGCGCACATGAGCATCAGCATGACGGCGTGCTCGGCGACGGCGTTGGCGTTGCCGGCAGGCGCGTAGACGACGGTGATGTCCTTGGCGTGGGCGTGGTCCATGTCGATGTTGTCGAGGCCGGCACCCTGCTTGCCGATGACCTTGAGGTTCTTGCAGGTGTCCATCATCTTGGCGGTGATGGGCTCGGTGCGGCACATGATGGCGTCGGGCTGGAACTCGGCGAGCTCCTTGACGTAGGTCTCCTCGTCGTTATGGCTGCACAGCTTCACTTCAAAGTCGTTGGACTCGAAGATGTGCGTGGCCACCTCGTTGAGCTCGATGGTGTAGTAAACTTTGAACTTTGCCATGATACAGATCTCCTTCTTCTTATTTGTTTATTTATTGAATCGCTAAATGATTTCATACGGTTTCTTCATTATACCTTGCGCTTTGCACAAAAGCAAGCGATTTTCAGAAAGATTTGCAAGAACTCATTCAAATAATTGAACAGCATCTTTCATTTTGACGATTTGCCGTCATGTCTTTCCCCTGTTTTCTGCAATTTTCGCTGCAAAACAAAAAAGGACATAAAAAGCGCTTGACAAACTACTACATATGTAGTATATAGTTATCAACGACAAATGTAGTAGATCATCTAAGGAGGTCAACCCATGGACGATAAAAAGAGACTGCCCGATGCGGAGCTTGCCGTGATGCAGGCCATCTGGGAGGTCGGCAGCGAGGTCAGCCGCGGCGATCTCGACGGCGCACTCGCGAGCCACGGCTGGAGCGCCAACACCGTCAACACCTACCTTACTCGCCTGTGCGAAAAAGGATTCCTCTCGAGCCGCCGCGAGGGGCGGAACAATTTGTACACGCCGCTCGTCTCAAAGGATAGATACCTGGAGTTCGAGAGCCGCAGCGTTTTAAAGCGGCTCTACGGCGGTTCACTCGGCAGCTTCGTCGCGGCGCTGAACGCCGAGCAGCCGCTCGAGCAGAGCGAGATCGACGAGCTGCGGCAGTTTTTGGACGATATGAGCCGTTAAACGGAAATATAAGGAGGACGCACCATGGAAACATTTCTGCTGAATCTGTTGAAAACTTCCCTGTTAGGTTCCCTCGCCATTCTGGCGATGCTGGTACTCAAACCTCTCTGGCGCGAGCGCTACCGCGCGAAGACGCGCTGCTGGCTGTGGCTGGCGCTGGCGGCATTTTTGCTGCTGCCCATCGATTTTTCGGTGAAAAATGCGCCGGTGCAGGCCGCGCCGCCGAAAGACTACACACTCTTTGTCGGCACGGATAAGACAGCCATCCAATCGACCGACAACCTGTTTGGCGACATGGCCGAACGGAGCGGCCAGTCCCCCGCCGCGGTGCGCGACACGATCATCCAGCGCCCCGTAACGAATCCCGAGCAGAAGACGACACGCTACATCCCCGTGACGACGATCTTATTCTACGGCTATCTCGCGGGCGCGGCGGCGTTCCTGTTGTATCAGGGTGTCTCCTACGCCCACTTCCGCCGCACGGTGCGTCGCTGGAAGAGAGACGTCGCCCGCGCGGACTACGCCGCGATGCTCTCTGACACGGCGCGCGACTTAGGCGTGAGCGCGCCGGAGATGATCCACCCCCGCGGTGACAGGTCTTCTTCGCCCGCGGCTGCTCCTGCCCCACGAGCGCTATGACGTGCAGGAGCTGCGCTACATCCTGCGCCATGAGCTGTGCCATTTGAAGCGGCGCGACATGCTCTTAAAGCTCGTGCTGCTCGCGGCCAACGCGATGCACTGGTTCAACCCCGTGGTGTATCTGATGCTGCGTCAGGCGGACGAGGACATCGAGCTCGCCTGCGACAGCGCCGCGACCGACGGGCTCGAACTCCCCGAGCGCGCGGCTTACAGCCGGACACTGCTCGCCGCCGTGCAGTCCAGCGTGCGGGCGCTGCCCGCGACGACGTGCTTCGGCGGCACGGTCGAGCGTCTGAAGCGCCGCATCACGAACGTCCTCGGCGTGCAGAAAAAGCGCGGTCTCGGCATTGTCGCCCTCGTGCTGGCACTGACGCTGACGGCGGGCTGCGCCGTCAGCTGGGGCGAGCGCGCGCAGAAAAATGACGACCCGTTTGCCGACAAGAGCTATACGGTCGACACGCTCTTATATGAAGCGCCCGGCTTTACGGATGGCTTTACGGATGGCGCATACCCCACCTTCCGCACCGCGACGAATCCCGCAGGGGAGAAATACGTCACGATGTTCAACGATCTGGGCTATGCCCTTATCTACGGCCCGATGGAGGAATACAAGCTGGAAAAGCAGTCCTTCTACGCACTCTTCGGCAACACCAGAGACGCTTCTCCGGTCGACGACCTTATGCAGCACAACAAATCCGCATGGACCGGCTACTGCGAAGAGGCAAAGGACTCTCAGCCGTATCAGGCCTATCTTCTTGAGCAAGAAGACGGCACAATCTATCTCGGCCTTTCCGCCGACTATGCGGAAGACGGCAGTGAATGCTTCTGCATGGTCTACCGCCTAAACGAACAGATCAATCCGATCTACGCCTCGATGGACGACTATGCCGCCGCGTGCGTGGAAGACCTCAAAAAAGGCACGATGACCTATTCCGTGTCGGAAAACAATGAATATGCGTCCCGCTCGATCGAAGACACGGTCGCCGACGTGCGCGTGACGCAGCTGGAGCAGGGCGATTCGCTCGGCAACCTTTCCCCCGACGGCACGGTGCTGGAGCTGTGGTACTTCCAGTATGAGATGAAGCCCACGAACGAGGCGGGCGTGGAAATCGAACCCGTGGGCGGGCAGTATGTGACGGATGACGGTTACCTCAGAGAGAGCTGGACGCACTATCTCACCGTGCTGCACTACACGAGCGGCGAGAAGACCGGCTATCAGGTCATCGGCACCTATACCGGCAACGACGGGCTGTGGTACAACGGATGCAACTACAGCGGAGAGGAAAAGTATTACCTGCACGACTTCTATATCGACTACGCGGGGCTTGATCTGCCGAAGATGTTCATTCCCAACCTGCTGAACGCGGCAACGGACGGCTACGGCCGCGCCAACCAGTGCGAGGCGCGGCTCATTTCGGGCGACGGCAGCTACTACTTCTATGCGCCGATCACCGCCTGGGCGTGCAATCCGGGGACGGAGTTCTGGTACTCCCGCTACGACACCGGCTCCTACTTCAACGCAAAGAAGCTCGAGCAGAGCCTTGACGAAGCGAAGGCGGAATGGGAAAGCACCGGCGCAAAGGCCGAGAAGACCGACGCGGGCTGGCGCTTTGTGACGCACGAGGGCATGAGCAACACAATTGTCACGCTCTTTGATGCGCCGGACGGCACCTGCTACGAGGTCACAACGCACTGGACGTTCGACGGCAGCACGGAAGAGAATCAGTGGGGCTGGAACCGCGACCGCGCCGTTGAGGGCGAGGCCGTCATCTTGCAGGCGATGGTCAACAGCTTCCGGACGTCAAAGATCCTTCCAACGACGGACCCCGTGCTTGATGATCCCGCATTCAAGGCCGACCTCCAGCTGGCGACAAACGGAGGCGCGTCCTGGATGTACCTCAGTAAGAACAGCGCCGCGGTCAGCGACTGCAATATGCGGAACGTCACACCCACCGTCAAGCTCGACGAGTGTAGCTACGCGCTGCTGAACGAGGAATTTACCCCGGACGACGGAAAACAGACGCTCACGCTCTGGCTCAGCAACAACGATTCCTCGCATTTAGCCTTCTACGAGGGCACGAATGTCATGCTCTATCAGCGTGACGACGCGCGTTACTACAAGGTCAGCAATTTTGGCGACTATGCGACACTTTACGACGCGATGCTCGCATGGTTCAACAGCGCCCAGTCTGGCACTGAGCCATCCGACGCATCTTCGACCACCACGACAAATGCCGTCAGCCGCGATTCGCTCATCAAGGCTGCCGACAGCTACGTCGATCTGGGCGGTTACCTCTGGTACACTGCTGGCGGCAAATTCTGCCGCTGGCGCGAGGGCGGCAGCGTGGAGACGGTTTGTGATCTGCCGCTGGACTATGATACGCCCGTCAGCGCGAGCCTTTCGACGCAGGACAATCGCATCCTGATGAACTATCACATCGGCGGCGCGACAATGGGCTCGTTCATCACTGACCTCTACGACACGGATGGCAAGAAGCTCAGTTCGATCAACGGCTACAACGCCATCGCTATCAGCGGCGACATTATTGTGATGACGGATCATTTCATGCCCACGCCGAACAACATGTCCATTTCCTATGACTGCGGCAAAACGTTCACGGAATTCGGTGACAAGGACTGGTTCTACGGCAGCGCTCTCACAGAGGACGGCACCTACGTCACCTCCGTCAACTCCTCGCTTGAGATCCGCGACGGCTATGTCTACACTACCGCCGTTTACGACATCAACCACGAGAAGTCAGACGACCCGCTCGTGACGCACGCCGTGCGCATCAGCATCAAGACCGGTGCGCAGGAAATTCTGGACTGAAGCGGTCAAATTTCAAAAAGGCGGCCTTCGGGCCGCCTTTTTCTCCGCTTTTTTGCGTTAAATGATGGAAATATTGCAAAAAAGTACTGGAACATCTCAAAGATATGTGGTATGATGGGAATATTCCAAAACGTATTTCTCGGGAGGTTCCCATCATGGAACACAATCCGGTCCTCAAAAATCCGCTGTCGCTCGACAGCGAAATTCCTCTCTATTCCCAGCTCATGGGCATCATCAAGCGCAGCATCACCTCCGGCGCGCTCAAGGTCGGCGACCTGCTCCCGAGCGAGGCCGAGCTCTGCCGCGTTTACGACATCAGCCGCAACACGGTCCGTCAGGCCATCGGCGCGCTGGAAGAAGAGGGCTTTGTCGTGCGCAAGCGCGGCAAGGGCACGTTCGTCACCGACCCGAACACGCGCCGCAAGGGCGTGCAGTATTCGTTCACGACAGAAATTTCCCAGCTGGGCAAAACGCCGTCGTCCACGCTGGTCGACTTCGCGGTCATCACGCCGAGCCCCAAGATCGTGACGCTCATGGGCCTTGAGCCGGGCGTCAAGGTGTATCGCTTCACGCGCGTGCGAAACGTCGACGGCGAGCCGCTCATTTTAGAGACGTCGTACTACCCCGAGTACATCTACCCGAACCTGACGCGCGAGCTTTTGGAGACGCACAGCTTCTACAGCCTGCTCTACCACGTCGGCGTCATCCCGTTTTCTGCGTCGGACACGTATGAGGCCGTCGTGCTCGCGCCGCACGAGGCGCAGCTTCTGCACTGCGCGCCCGGCTCGGCGGCGTTTTTCCATCAGCGCCGCACCACGACCGAGAACGGGCATACCTATGAATACACCACGAGCTATATGCGCGCGGACCGCGTGAAGCTGGATGTGAGATTCCAGAAGGGATCGACGTCCTTCATGCGCACGGTGGACTGAAAAAATCGGCAGCCGAAAGGCTGCCTTTTTTTGTGCCCTCCCCGCGCAGCGGGGACCTTAGCGCAGCGCGACAGCGCTGCATCGTTGTTCCCCACACCGTGTGGGAGCGAGTCAAAGGGGCCATTCTCTTTCGCAAAAGAGAATGGCCCCTTTGGAACCCCAAGAG
>OHTC01000945.1_pt1 | contig 12320 bp, 9 predicted proteins | sample 1578801 | NCBI WGS metagenome assembly OHTC01 (sample SAMEA3879556, study PRJEB24766) | human gut metagenome | biome: human-associated habitat; feature: feces | place: USA | collected 1985/1987 | reverse complement strand
ACGAACCGGCGGGAGTTATCAGCGTGGTGGCAGGGTTTGCCCTGATGATGGCGCTGGATGTTGCCCTGTAACGCAAAAAGGAGACCGCGCGGTGCGGTCTCCTTTTTTGTCTGTCAGTGTGCTTCGAGTATTTCGGCCTGCAGGGTATCCAACTGCTCAAAGCTGTACAGCCGGTTCAGCGCCTCCACCAGCTCCTTTTTGGAGAGCCGGGGCGGCAGGCCCAGCGCATTGAGCAGCTGATATTTCCGCTCGGCACTGCCCGGGGTGCCGGAAAGCCCCCAGTTGTACAGGTCGGTGTAGGTGATCTGCCGACCCTCCGGGCGGGCAGGTGCGGCCCCAGCTTCTGCGCCCAGTGCATCCCGCAGGCATTGCAGGACGATGGCATCGTCCACGCCTTCCACGCCCAGCAGGCCTTCCTTGCCGGGCTGTGGCTTCCGCTTTTCCTTGCCATGGATGGCGGGTACATAGGCCTGCACCACGTTTTCTGCCCCCACCAGATTGGTGATGTAGGTGCGGATGCGGAACCCGGCGGCATCGGAATCGGTGAAGAGGATCAGGCCGTTTTTCTTCGCCAGGGTTTTCAGCAGCTGCTGGCGTTTTTTGTCCTTGTAGATGCCAAAGCCGTCTGTCAGCAGAATCATGGCATCGGTCAGGTGGGAAAGACGGGCGGCATCGTATTTGCCCTCCACCACCAGCACCCGGTCGGTGTGCAGCAGTTCTCGTTCGCTCATCGTCCGCTCCCCGCCAGCGCCAGACGGCAGAGTGCTGCTTCCAGCAGGGTCTGCACATCCACGGGCTGGCTCTTCAAACTTTTATCGAGGTCCAGCAGCACCTGCAGGCAGGTCTCCAGCTGGCCCAGCGTGTAATGTGATGCCGTTTCGGCGGAGCGCTTGAGCCGGTAATCGCTGCCCTTGTAGCCAAAATCCTTGAACACGGCAGCGTAGCTCTTCCGTTTGGAAGCACCCAGCTTGACCCGGTACAGGTCTACATAACTTCCGATCATTGCGCCGGTGATGGCAATGGGCTCCTGCTGTAAGCGCAGCAGGGTCTGCAGCTTTTTGCAGGCACCGGTGGCGTTTTTGGCGGTGATCATCCGGATCATCTCAAACACATCCGCTTCCAGGCTCACGGTGCCCATCTCGGCCACCATGGCGGCGGTAACGGTCTGATAGCCGGAAAGGGCACAGAGCTTGTCTACCTCATTTTCCAGCAGGAAGGGATCCTCGCCGCAGCGCTCCAGCAGGGCTGCGGCAGCGCCCTCGGGCAGGGTGGTATCCTGCGCCTTGGCCCGCTCAATGAGCATCATCTTCAGCTCGTAGGGCTTGGGTTTGGAGAGCTCTTCGGCAAAGCCCAGCTTCTTGCATTCGGCGATCAGCTTTTGAGCCCGCTTGCCGGTCTTGAGCTTGCTGCGCTCCAGCTCGAACACGCTGCCCAGCACCACCACGGCATTTTCCAGGCTGGCAAGGGTGCTGCACAGCTCGTCCAGATCCTTGTCGCCGTAGGCGGCGGGGTCAAGCTCGGGCAGCACCACCACGCGCCGGGTGCCAAAGAAGGAAATGGTGCCCGCCGCCATGATGAGCTGCTCGATCTCGGGCGCGGCACCGTCCAGCACGGTGGTCTCCTCATCCGTGTCAGCGCTCAGTATCCGGACAGCGGCAGACACTGCCTGCCGGACAAGATACCGCTCGCTGGAATAGAAATAGTAGACCGAACAGCCGCGGTCTGCCAGCTGGCGCAGTTTGGCTTCCGTTGCCATGGCGGGGCCCCCTTTCAGAAAAGAATACTTTATAAGTGTACCCACCGGGGCGGGAAATGTCAATGCAGGAGGCAGAAGAAAAAACACGACAGATGTCTTTTATCGCTTCCGCAAACGTGATATACTGAAAGAAAACGGCCTGCGCCGGAACGGAAAGGGAAGAATACGGATGAAACGAGCCTATTTCAACTGCATCCTGCTGGACGGCACCGAACAGATGGAGCCGGTGGCGCACAAGATGGTGCTGGCGGACGGGGAGAAGATCACCGCCATCGTGGAGGATACCGCCCCCTGTGAGGGGTATGAGAAGGTAGACCTCAAGGGCGGCTACCTGATGCCGGGCCTCATCAACCTGCATGTCCATCTGGCGGGCAACGGCAAGCCCAGCGCAAAGCCCCGGGATAACGCCGCACTGGTGCGCAGGATCCTGAGCAATGGTCTGACCCGGGCGGTGGCTTACCGGCTGGTGTGCAGTTACGCCAAGCTGGAACTGCTGGGCGGCGTGACCACCATCCGCACCGTGGGCGGTCTGGCAGATTTCGATACCCGCTGCCGGGACGACGCGGCAAAGGGGAAGATCCTGGCTCCCCGCATCCTTGCCGCCAACGAGGGCATTTCGGTGCCCGGCGGGCACATGGCAGGCTCGGTAGCAGTAGCGGCACACAACAACGCCGAGGCGCTGGCGCAGCTGGAAAAGGCCAGCGCACAGAAGGTAGACCTTGTCAAGCTGATGATCACCGGCGGCGTGCTGGATGCCACCGAAAAGGGCACGCCCGGCGAGATGAAGATGCCGCCGGAGATGATCAAAGCCGTCTGCGATGCAGCCCACAAGCTGGGCTACACTGTTGCCGCTCATACCGAATCTCCTGCGGGCGTGAAGGCTGCGCTGGAAAACGGTGTAGATTCCATTGAGCACGGCGCAAAAATGGACGAGGAGACGGTTCGTCTGTACAAGGAGCGGGGCGCATTTCTGTGCACGACCATCTCCCCCGCACTGCCCTATGCGCTGTTTGACACTACCGTTTCGGGCGCGTCGGAAAAAGACCAGTATAACGGAAAGATCGTCTTTGACGGCGTGATTGAAAGCGCAAAAACCGCGCTGGCAAACGGCATCCCGGTGGGCTTGGGCAACGATGTAGGCTGCCCCTACATTACCCAGTACGATTTCTGGCGGGAGCTGTGCTACTTCCACAAATACTGCAGTGTGAGCAACCGTTTTGCCCTCTACACGGCCACCCTGCGCAACGCGCAGCTGGCGGGCATCGGCGATGTGACCGGCTCTATCGCGCCCGGCAAAAGCGCAGACTTTATCGTAACGCGCGAAAACCCGCTGGAGGATCTGCGGGCTTTGCAACATCTGGAACTAGTGGTCTGCCGCGGCCGTGCCGTGAAAAAGCCCTCCCCTAAGCGCAAAAAAGAAGTGGACGCTCTGCTGGATTCATATCTTGTGTAAGCAGCCTGTCCAACATATAAAAACGCGAGCGGCCAAAACGGTCGCTCGCGTTTTTGTTTGCTATCGGTGGTTGCATTTTCTCTTTTCCAGTGCCGCCCGGTGTGGTATACTGGAAACGTAGAGGCAAAAATGGAAAGGAGCAAAGTACAAATGAACATTCGTAAAGCCGAAGAAAAAGACATTCCCAGACTGCTTGCACTGCTGGGGCAGGTGCTGCAGATCCACGCAGAGATACGCCCAGATATTTTTATCCCCGGCACCACAAAATACACTGTCTGCGAGTTAGCAGAGCTTTTGAAGCAGGAGGACAAGCCCATCTACGTTGCCGTGAACGAGGAGGATGTGTGCATGGGCTATGCCTTCTGTCAGCTGAAGAAGCAGCCTTTTTCCACCAACATGGTGCCTTTCAAGTCACTGTTCATTGATGACCTTTGCGTTGACAATCAGGCGCGCGGACAGCACATCGGGGAAAGCCTGTTTAAATATGTAAAGCAGCAGGCAAAAGCGCTGGGTTGCTACGAGGTAACCCTGAACGTCTGGGCGGGGAACACTTCGGCAGAGCACTTTTATGAAAAAATGGGCATGAAAACCAAGGAACGGCAGATGGAGTATATTCTGTAACTCGGCTTCCTGGTTTCAGGACAAATAATGCATTCTATATCCACCGGCGGGCAGCTACAAAACGGCTGCCCGCTTTTTATCGCAATATAAAATCGCCGCATTGTGGTCAAAGCCAAAGGAATTTTTCTCATTTTTCAGTAGATTCTTCCAGATTCTTTCGGTACTGTGCCGGACTGACACCATACTCTTTCTTGAATACCCGGCTAAAATAGAGTGGGTTATCATACCCTACGATCTCTGCAATTTCTCCAATATTGTATTCGGTGTTCTCCAATAAGCTTTGTGCATTTACCATCCGAAGGGACAGGATGTATTGTGCAGGGCTTATTTTCATGTACAGCTTAAAATTACGGATAAACCAGTTCGTACTGATATGCAGCGATTCTGCGTAATCGTCCACACTGACCTTTGTATTATAATTCTCGTTAAAGTAGGCAACGGCGGCTTCGATTTCTTCGGGGATGCTTGTAGTTGTTTTCTCGCTTTCCTGCTGTTGCCTGCTTACTAAAAGCAGAATGATGTTGAAGAGAGAAGCAATATAGTCTTCATAGCCATATTCACATTGTTGCAGTTCCCGGATGATCTTTCGGAACAGCATTTTGTAATCCGGCAGTGTGCCGCTGTAAAAAACGTGCTTGTCCAAGGGTATTCCGTGATAGTTCAGGATGTTTTTGACATCGTATCCTGTAAAGTGAATCCAGAACACCTCTGGATGATCTTCTACATAGTAGACATACTTCTGGATTTCTTTCGGCTGATAAAGCACCATGTGTCCAGAAGTCACCACTTCCTCAACACCATCGAACCAGAAGTGTGCTTTACCAGATGCCACATAGAGGATTTGATAGTCTCTGCGACCCTTTGCCCAAAAAGTAGGTAGCTTAGGGCGTTTTTTCAAGCGATAAGTGCCACAACTGCCTACGACCAGCGGCTTTGAGTAGTCTTTGAAATCCAAACGGGAGTTGTTCAAATATCCTGAGTTGAAATACATCCCTGCGTCCTCCTCATCTTCAGAGATTTTACAGTGATTTGAGAAATGTTCTATCAAAAAATTACAAACTCTTTGATTTTGTGCATATTTTGTTCCATCTTGTCTATATCTTTTCGTTCCATTAGATTCTATAATATTTTCAGACGAAACGCAAGAGATTTGGGCAACTTGCGTAATGAGAATTCCAGTCTGAAGTGCGCAGCAGATTGGTCGCGCCCACACAAAACAAGCAAGATGGGAGAAAGCACAATGACTGAGAAACGTTATCTAAAGTGGTATAATAAAGTCGGCTATGGTTCAGGCGATATTGCAGGCAACGTGGTGTATGCATTCCTGTCCTCCTTCGTCATGATCTATCTGACCAACACCGTTGGCCTGAACCCCGGTATTGTCGGCACTCTGATTGCAGTTTCCAAACTGCTGGACGGTGTGACGGACATTTTCTTTGGTTCTTTGATTGACAAAACGCATTCTAAGATGGGCAAAGCCCGTCCTTGGATGCTGTACGGCTACATTGGCTGTGCCATTACGCTGGTGGCAATTTTCGCCATCCCGACCAATCTGGGACAGTTTGCACAGTACGCATGGTTCCTGATCGCATATACTCTGCTGAACGCTGTATTCTACACTGCCAACAACATTGCTTACTCTGCACTGACTGCTCTCGTCACGAAGAACAGTGCCGAACAGGTCGAGATGGGTTCTTGGCGTTTCATGTTCGCCTTTGCCACCAGCCTGCTCATCCAGTCCATCACGCTGGGTGCTGTTACGGCATTGGGCGGTGGTGCTGCCGGTTGGCGCACTGTTGCAATCATCTACGCCATCATCGGTCTGCTTGTCAACACCCTCTCCGTTTTCTCCGTGAAGGAACTGCCGGAAGGCGAATTGGTGGATACCACCGACAAAAAGGAAATCGAGCAGGACGAAAAGTACAATCTGGTTCAGGCCGCAAAGCTGCTTGCTGGTAACAAATATTATATGATGATTTGCGTCACCTACATTTTGCAGCAGATCTACGGTGCCATGATCAGCATGGGCACCTACTATGCAACCTACATCCTTGGCAACCAGAATCTGTTCGGTGTATTCTCTTGGGCAATCAACATTCCTCTGATCATCGCACTGGTGTTCACCCCGACCTTGGTTGCAAAGTGGAATGGAATGTATAAGCTGAATGTAATGAGCTATACTCTGGCAACGATTTCTCGTGCACTGGTTGCTGTAGCTGGTTACATGGGCAGCGGCAATGTGACCTTGATGCTGCTCTTTACTGCAGTCGCAGCTCTTGGTCAGGGTCCTTGGCAGGGCGATATGAACGCTGCGATTGCTGCTTGCTCTGAATATACTTGGCTGACGAAGCATAAGCGCGTGGATGGCACGATGTACTCCTGCACTTCTCTCGGTGTGAAGCTGGGCGGCGGTCTGGGTACTGCCATCACCGGCTGGCTGCTGGCAGCAAGCCATTTCGATAGTGCGCTGGCTGTCCAGCCCGAATCCTGCATCTCGATGCTGAAGATCATGTATCTTGTGATTCCGTTTGCTCTGGATGCCATCATCACCTTCATTCTCTCTCGTATGAAGGTCGAAGAAGCAAATGAAAAACTGCGTGCAGCAGTCTGATAACAAGCCATTATCATTTCTCCTTCATCTGCTGTTCCCCGGAGGAATCCAGCGATTCCTCCGGGGAGGCTGGAGAAACATTATAAAATTATAAAAGGTAAATGAGGAAATACTATGGCTGCATTTGATTTTGCAAAAGTAAAAGACCCCACCTTTTTCAAGGAAAACGTGCTGAATGCTCATGCAAGTTTCCGTACTTACGCTTCCCGCGAAGAATATCGGACAGGCTCCTCTTCTTTGGCGCTGAAGCTGGACGGTATCTGGAAATTCGCCTACGCAAAGAACTACACCAGTGCCATCCCCGGCTTTGAAAAGACAGATTACGATTGCAGCGGCTGGGATGACATTCATGTTCCGGCACACATCCAGATGGAGGGCTACGACATTCCCCAGTACGCGAATGTTCAGTATCCGTGGGATGGCCGTGAAGAAGTACAGCCGGGCGAGATCCCGCAGTGGTTCAATCCGGTGGCAAGCTATGTAAAATACTTCGAGCTGCCGGAATCCATGCAGGGCAAGCCCGTCCACATCGAGTTCGAGGGTGTGGAAAGCGGCATGGCTCTTTGGCTGAACGGGTCTTATGTGGGCTATACCGAGGATAGCTTCTCCGCACACGCATTCGATCTGACTCCCTATCTCCAGCCGGGCGTGAACAAACTTGCTGTGCAGGTGTTCAAGTGGACTTCCTCCAGCTGGTGCGAAGATCAGGACTTCTTCCGCTTCTCCGGCATCTTCCGCAGCGTGTGGCTGTACGCCATCCCCACCGTGCATCTGGAAGATGTATCCGTCAAAACGCTGTTTGCCGGGGATGATTTTACTCATTCCACGCTGGAAGTTGCATTGCAGGCGGAGGGCAAGGGCGCAGCCCGTCTGACCCTGCGCCGCAGTGCGCTGGAAGTGTTCTCCGAAAAAATCGCACTGAACGGCGGCTCTGCGCTGTTCAGCCATGCGGTGGAGAACCCCCACCTGTGGAGTGCAGAGGACCCGGCTCTGTATGAACTGGAAATCGAGCTGCTGGACGATGCAGGCCATCTGGTAGAGGTGACTGGGCAGAAAGTCGGTTTCCGCAAGTTCGAGTTGAAGAACAATCGGATGCTGCTCAACGGCAAGCGCATCGTGTTCAAGGGTGCCAACCGTCATGAGTTCAGCTCCATTACGGGTCGTGCTGTGGGCGTACACACCCATGAGGAACTGCTTCGGGATATCATCACCATGAAGCAGAACAACATCAATGCCATCCGTACCAGCCATTACCAGAATCAGGATGCACTGTACGACCTGTGCGACGAGTATGGTCTGTATCTGATCGCAGAGAACAATCTGGAATCCCATGGCACATGGGACATTCATCAGGCTGGCATTCGCGGCATCGAGGGCGTTTTGCCCAATGATAAGCCGGAGTGGAAAGCTGTCTTGTTTGACCGCATGAATTCCACTTACCAGCGTGACAAAAACCATCCTGCTGTTCTGATCTGGTCTCTGGGCAACGAATCGTTTGGCGGTGAGACCCTGCTCCAGATGGCAGAGATGGTCCGCCGCTTTGATGACACCCGTCTGGTGCATTACGAAGGTGTGGTCAATGATCCCCGCTTCCTCGAAACCACCGATATCGAGAGCCATATGTACAGCACTGTGAAGGACATTAAAGAGTATCTGGCACAGGGCGATAAGCGGCCTTATATCGAGTGCGAATACTCTCATGCTATGGGCAACTCCAACGGTGCTTTGCACAAGTACACGGAACTTGCCGACCAGAAGGACTGCGGCTATCAGGGCGGCTTTATCTGGGATTACATCGACCAGTCCATCTGGAAAAAAGACCGCTACGGCAAGTGGTTCCAAGCCTACGGCGGCGACTTCGGTGAGCGTCCTACCGACTATAATTTCAGCGGAAACGGCATTGCCTACGGTGGTGACCGTGCTCCTTCTCCCAAGATGCAGGAGGTCAAGTTCTGCTATCAGAACATTGCAGTTTCCATCGACAACTCTGGCTTCGAAGTCCGGAACAAGAACCTGTTCACCTCTACGGGTGCTTTCGACTGCGTTGCACTGCTGCATCGTGATGGAAAGCTGTATCAGCAGCAGAAACTGACCAATATTGATGTTGCTCCCGAAGAGCGTTCCAGCTTCCCGCTGCCGTTTATGGTTCCTGCGCTCCCCGGTGAATATGCAGTGACCATCAGCTTCCGTTTGAAGGAGGACACCAGCTGGGCAAAGAAGGGCCATGAAGTCGCCTTTGGACAGGGTGTGATCGCTGTGGTTCGTTCCATTCCCAGCAAGAAGGTCACGCCGTTTACCGTTACGCACGGTACACACAACATCGGTGTCCGTGGTGAGAATTTCGATGTTTTGTTCTCCGATCTGAACGGCGGTCTGACTTCCTACCGCTATGCCGGAAAAGAGATGATTCAGGAGATCCCCCGTCCCAACTTCTGGCGCGCTCCCACCGACAACGACTGCGGCAACAACATGGGCGGCGTTCGCGGTCAGTGGAAGCTGGCAAGCCTGTACGCTACCGTCAAGGGCATCGGCAAGGAGATCCCGTCTGTTCATGGCGGCACCATCCTCCAGAACCCCACCTGCGAGGTGGAAGCCGACAGCGTGGTCGTGACCTATCTCTATAACCTCCAGACCAGCCCCGCAGCAGAGTGCAGCCTGCAGTACCGTGTGTTCGGTGATGGCCGCATCCAGACCACCCTGCACTATGACCCGGTGGAAGGACTTGCAGCAATGCCGGAGTTCGGCGTACTGTTCAAGATCGACGCTGACTACGACACGGTGGAGTGGTACGGAAACGGCCCTGCGGAGACCTACTGGGATCGTCAGCATGGTGCAAAGCTGGGCATTTACCAGAACAAGGTCGCAGACAACATGGCGCAGTACCTTGTGCCGCAGGAGTGTGGCGCAAAGACCGCTGTGCGCTGGGCAAAGGTAGTGGACCGCAAGGGTCGCGGGCTGCTGTTTACCGCAGATGCCGCAAAGCCCATGTTCTTCTCTGCGCTGCCCTACACTCCCCATGAAATGGAGAGTGCCAAGCATCCCTACGAGCTGCCCCCGGTCCATTACACGGTGATTCGTGCCATCGGCGAGCAGATGGGCGTTGGCGGCGATGACAGCTGGGGTGCCAATGTCCACCCGGAGTATATTCCTGATGTGACCAAGCCTGTGGAGTTCACCTTTACGTTCCGTGGCATCTGACCCTCGTTATTAAGACACCTTCGCGTTGAGATAAGGACATCCCTGCATGAGATTCCTATCAAAAGCGAGGGTGTCTTTTTTGGTATCACAAAATCTCAATTCCTGACGCCACTATTTATAAGTAGTGCTTCGCTCTATATAAGTAGCGTTGCTATGTCAAAATAACCGTATTCTGCTTTTGTTCAGAGCATTTCTTTGAATGGTTCTCCAAACTTTCTTTAACGTATTGAAGTATACAAATTTTTAGGATATAAAAAAATCCAACGATTTCTAACGTGAAATCGTTGGATTTTTGTCGGAGTGTAATTATAGGATCTGGAAAAAACCAGTCATATCAATGGTTTTAGGGCAGCAAGCGAGAGGTTTTTATCCTAAAAATCAATTTCCATACCCATTTCTTTTAATTTGGTTCTGTATGCCAGAATATCTTCTTTTTTCGCCAAACGAAGTATGTTATCAGGAGGCGATATGGTATTTATGAATTCTATTCGGTGTCCGGTTAATTCGAGGGTAGACTTAGCCAAATTGAAAGTAATAATTTCTTCCGGATCAAAAAAATCATTCTGGAACATATCAGAATAAAGGCTTGCCATTTTTAATTCTTCAAGAGTAGGTATTCTTTGCTCAAGTTCTTTCCAGGGAGTTAAGTTATCGTCCGATGATACAAACATGTTTTCAAAAAACTCAATCATTCCAGTTTTGCTTTTGTGGTTCCTTAACTTTTTCCAAAATTTATGCCAATCAATCTTCCCTGCAATTAAATCAACAATGGCACTTACAACAAATATGCTCTTTCCAAGTTCTTCATTTGCAATACAAAGCAAGAAATAGCATCGGGCATACATCTTGTTTTCAAACAAAAGCTGTGCTTCCTTGTATAAAGAAGTGGCATTAGATTTTGTTTTTTTATGTGCGATTATTAGCTGTTCGACGGTCAGGGAGCCCTTATAGCGTTTCAATTCCATTTTTATCACTTCCGAGTGTATTCTCTGTTGATCAAGGTCGGGTACCGCTATATATGGTTTATTATATCATTACTTTTTGACTTTTTCTATGGCTTTCTTTACTATGCCGGGGAGTGGACAGAAGGAGTCAATGACATTTCCCTTAAAGTTCCTAAGCAGATACTTTTGGCTGTTAAAGGAGTTGTGGCTCTTAAATAACTGCCACCCAACGGGACTACGGGCGGCGTTTTCATATATAAAACCATGAAGGGAGGTCACTTTCACCCGGCCAGTCTGCGGACTGGCTTTTTTCATGCCACGAAAAGGAGGTTTGCAAATGGCAGATGATAAGAAAAACATTCCCGAGGCAGCTCCGCCCGCCGAGGCTCCCGCTCCCACGGTAGAAAATGCCGTTGTGCCGGAGCAGCCTGCGCCCGAGCCTGCGCTGACCAATGCAGAGGTGGTCATGCTGGAGCATGAGAGGCAGGCGGCACTCTTTGAAATGGGTGAGGCCGTGCCCGATTCCGCCGACGCTGTTACTCACACCGAGGTGGAGGAGCCAACCGCTCCCGAAGTCCCCAAGGCTGAAAAGGAACAGGAGCAGCCGCCCACTCCCGGCAAGGACGATCCCGTCCCGGCGCATTCCGGCGAGGTGGTAGATTTTGCCGCCGCCCGTGACGAGGCGGCCAAGGAGGAGAAAAAGGCAGCCAAGCAGAGGCCACCCACGGAAAAGGACAAGGCTGCCAAATCCGGCAAGGGGCGTCCGCCCAAGGATGGCAAGGCCGCTCCCGATAAGGCAAAGCCGTCCAAACCTCGGGACAAAAAGTCCCAAGGTCACTTTTCAAGCTCCGTTTTCTTTTCGGGCTTGCCCAGCTCGGGCGGCTGCTTGGCCTTCCAGTCATCCAGCAGAGAAATGATCTTGTCTTTCATTTCCCTCGGGGACTTGTCCTTGCCGAAATACTTTTCCAGTTCCGCACTATTGATGATCACCTTGTCTACCTCCTTTTTCTCCTGCGACAAAATACCGTCGATCACATCGCCGTTGAGTTTGCCGTCCTTGTCCAGCTCCCGCATTTTCTGTGCCTGAGACAGTGAGGGCGAGGACTGCTGCCCCTCGATGGACACGGCGATATACCTCTGATTTTTAGGGCGGATGAATGAGATCTCCACCGCCGGGGTGAACGCCAGCTTTTTCTCGTCCACCATTTTCTGCAAATCCGGCACAAGCTCGGTCAGGCGGATATACCGCTGCACCTGCTTGTAGTTCATACCGTTGCGATCTCCCACGACCTGCGTAGAGCGTTTTCCGGCGTCCTTGTCCACCTCGCCGGGGCGGGAGCCTTGGTGCTTGATGGCCTCCACCTGCATTTTGAGCGACTGCGCCTTTTCCGTGGGCAAAATGCGCTCACGGTGGCGGAGGTTGTCATCCGTCATGGCGAGGATGGCTTCATCGTCCGTCATGTTTCGGACGATACACGGCATATTCGCAAATCCGGCAAGCTCGCTTGCCCGCTGGCGGCGGTGGCCTGCGATGATCTCATAGCCGCCATCCTCGCGGGGACGCACCAACGCAGGCTGATTGACGCCTGCCGCCTTGACCGACTCCACAAGCCCCTGCATCTCCGCATCGTCCCGGACACCAAAGGGATGATTTTTGAACGGGTGCAGATCAGACAGGTTGAGATAAACGATCTCCTCTTTTTTAGCACGGGTGGCGTCACGGGACGCAGACGGCTC
>OHTC01000937.1_pt1 | contig 12353 bp, 10 predicted proteins | sample 1578801 | NCBI WGS metagenome assembly OHTC01 (sample SAMEA3879556, study PRJEB24766) | human gut metagenome | biome: human-associated habitat; feature: feces | place: USA | collected 1985/1987 | reverse complement strand
CGCGGGCGGAGGGCACCATGCGCAGCACGCCGTCGACCAGGCCGAGACCGGCGCGCAGGATGGGGACGACAACGAACTTCTTGCCTGCGAGCGTGGGGGCGTCCATCTCGCAGATGGGGGTCTTGATGTGCTTGGTGGTCAGCGGGAGGTCGCGCGTGGCCTCGTAGGTGATGAGCATACCGATCTCGGACACGAGCTCGCGGAAATCCTTGACGCTGGTGTTTTCATCGCGCATGATGGTGAGCTTGTGGGCGACGAGGGGGTGGTTCATGATGTGTACTTTCTCGTTGAATTTGGCTTCCATTGCTTTGACCTCCGAAAAAATATATTTTAATGTGTTTTTGCTTACTGGTTCAATTTGGAACTTCTCAGGCGCTCTGCCTGCGCGGGGCGCAGATAAACGGGGAGAAGCTCCTGCGCGCTCACGGCCTCGCCGCGCGCATAGGCGCGCTCGGCCGCAAGGCCGACGCCCACGGCGCTCTGATAAAGGAGCATACTGGGCGCGAGCGAGCACTTGACGCCGTGCTCTTCTAAATAACGATAGCACAGCACGCCGCCGTCGCCGAGGACGGTGATGGGCTGCTGCTTGCCTTGAAGCTGCGCGCAGAGCTCTTCGAGCGAGATCGCGCGGTCCGGCGTCAGGCGCGTGAGTTCGCCGCCCTTTGCCTCGAAAACGGCGTTATAGACCTGCGAGCGGCGCGCGTCCATCGCGCCGACGATAAGCCCGTCGATGTGCGCGGCATTCTGCGCCATGGCCTCGAGCGTCGAAACGCCGAGGCACGGCTTGTCTGCGGCCCAGGCAAGGCCTTTGACCGCCGCGATGCCGATGCGAAGGCCCGTGAACGAGCCCGGCCCCGCCGCGATGGCGATGGCATTGATATCATCGAGCGTCAGATCGGCGTTTTTGAGCATCGCATCCACCATCGGCAGAAGCGTCCGGCTGTGCGTCAGCCCCGTGCACTGATAGGCGGAGGCGAGCGGCGCGCCGTCTTCGACGACGGCGCAGGAAACGCTCTTTGCCGATGTTTCCAGAGCGAGAACTTTCATGCGAATCTGCCTCCTGTGACCGTGATGGTGCGCCAGTCTTCGTGCTCGTCTGTGCGCGCGATGTCGACAAAGATCGTGTCCTCCGGCAGCGCGTCAGAGACGCGCTCGCTCCACTCGACGGCGCAGACGCCGCCGCGGGCGAGATAATCGTCCCAGCCGATGCCGAACAGTTCGTCCGACGAGCCGAGGCGGTACATATCAAAATGGAAGAGCGGCGTTCTGCCCTCGTACTCGTTGACGATGGTGAACGTCGGGCTCGTGACGCGTCCGCGGCAGCCAAGGCCGCGCGCAAGACCGCGCGTGAAGGCGGTCTTTCCCATGCCGAGCGAGCCCGTGAAGGCGAGCACATCGCCGCCGCGGAGCTTTTGGGCAAGCTCTTCGCCGATCGCCTCGGTCTCCTGCGTGCTGTGCGACAGAAATTGCATGGTTTCGCCTCCTTGACCCCATTTTCACCCATATTACCAAATAGTATAGCACAGCGCGCCGGCCTTTACAATTCCTTTTCTGCGGAAAGAGGGAGAAATGTGCGTTTACAGACGGGTAAAATTGTGCTAAAATACATCGAAAGCTTTGTGCGAAGGGAGCGTGAGGCTGTGAACAGATTCCGCGATTTTTTAAGTGATGTGGTGCGGCAGTCGGATATGGTGCTGCTGTCGCTGTGCACCGTTTCCACGCTCTACGGCATGGTGCTCATCGCGAGCGCCACGCATTTCCGCAATACCTTTAAATATGTTGCCATTCAGGGATTTGGCTTGCTGCTGGGCGTGCTGCTCTACTTCCTGCTCTCCAGCATCGACGTGTCGGAGGTCGGAAAAAAATGGAAGTGGCTGCTGGCGTTCAACCTCGGCTTCATCCTGCTGCTGCGCACGCCCTTTGGCCTGACGCGAAACGGCAACCGCGCCTGGCTCGGCGTGAACGACATCGGCGAAAGGCTCGGCATAGCCGTTCTGAAGAATTTTCCCATCACCGTCCAGCCCGCCGAGATCGTGAAGATCACGTTCATTATCCTCTTGGCGCGCCAGCTTGCGCTCTTGCAGGAAAAACGCGACCTGCGCAGCTTTACGAACGTCATCCAGCCCACGGCGCACGCGGGCGCGATGTTTGTCTTCTACTATATCCTCTCCAAGGACGCGGGCAGCGGGCTTGTCTATCTCTTCGTCTTCTTGTGCATGGCCTTTGCCGCGGGCTTTGCCCTGCGGTGGATCTTCCTCGGCGTGGGCGGCGCGGTGGGCGCGTTTCTCGCCGCGTGGAACCTCGGCCTTCTGCGCGGTGACTGGTACGACCGCATCAAGGTCATCCTCGACCACAGCTACCAGCCGGAAAAAAAGGGCTTTCAGCAGACACGCGGTATGCTCGCCCTCGGCTCGGGCAAGCTGACGGGGCAGGGGCTGTTCCAAGGCACGCAGACACAATCATCCGCTAAGTGGAGCCTTCCCGAGCGGCAGACAGACTTCATCTTCTGTGTCTGCGGCGAGGAGCTGGGCTTTATCGGCTGCCTTCTCGTCATCGTGCTGCTGCTGGCCATCATTGTCCGCTGCCTCATTGTCGCGCGCGAAGCGCCGAGCCGCATGGAGAGCCTTGTGTGCGTCGGCATGGCGGGCATGCTCATTTTCCAGACGATCGCAAACCTCGGCATGTGCTTATTTCTTCTGCCGGTCATCGGGCTGACGCTGCCGTTTTTCAGCTACGGTGGCTCGTCAATCGTGACGCTGTTCGCCGCGATGGGGGTTGTGTCGGGCATCAAGAAGCGGTCAAGGCCGGAGTGGCTCATAAACTGACGTTTCAAAAGTGGGGATTCTCTTTGAGAGAATCCCCACTTTTGAGATTATCGGAGAGATGGCGAAGCCGTCTCTCCGATAAAATTGCACTCCGCTTCGTGCCTTGCCGCCCGCAGGGCGGCTGCGACACGCACGGAGTGAGAAGAGTAAATTCCGACGCACATGTCGTCGGAATTTACGATTAAGATCATTTCGCGCCTGCGGGCGCGAAAGCCTGCGGCGCATTTAATCCCGTTCGATTTTTTCGCCGCTGATGGTGTCTTCGGCGGTACCGTAGGAGATGACGCCGCGGCCAAATTTTTTGCGCAGGGTGTCCATTGCGGATTCGACGGCCTCCTGCTTTTCCTGCTGTGTGTCGTCCGTGCCGAGCAGGTCGAGCTGGCGGTAGGATTGCGCTTCTTCGGTCAGATGCAGCGCCGTGACGGAGAGGAGCCGGATAGGGTCGGGAGCTTTCCACAAGTCCTTTGCAAGGCGGAGCGCGGTATCGTTGATCTCGCGCATCAGGTGCGTGCTGTGGTCGAGCGTCGTCTGGCGCGAAAAGACCTGAAAGCGGCTGTTTTTGATGCCGACCTGTACGCCGCCGCAGTAGAGCCCGTAGCGCCGCAGGCGCATCGCCACGCTGTCAGAAAGCAGCGAGATGCCGCTTTGCACCTCGTCCCAGCGCGTCAGGTCGCGGCGAAACGTCGTCGAATTGCCAACGGATTTGATCGGCTCTCGGTCCGCCGCTCCGCGGACGGGGGAGTCGTCGAGGCCGTTGGCATAGCGGTAGAGCTGCGAGCCCATTTTGCCCATCAGGGTTTCGAGCATTTCCTCGCTGCATTTTGAGAGTTCGCCAATCGTGCGCACGCCGTAGCGGCCGAGCAGCTCCTGTGCGCTGCGGCCGACGAACAAAAGGTCACCGACGGGCAGGGGAAAGACGATGTCACGCCAGTTGCCGCGCGCGATGACGGTCGTGGCGTCAGGCTTTTTATAGTCGCTGCCGAGCTTGGCAAACACCTTGTTGAACGACACGCCGACCGAGATCGTCAGCCCAAATTCGCGCTTGATGCGCTCACGCAGCGTGTCGGCCAAAGCCTTGGCGTCCCCGCCGAAGAGGTGGAGGGAATTTGTCACATCCAGCCAGCTCTCGTCGATGCCGAACGGCTCGACTAAGTCAGTGTACTCGCCGTAGACGGCATTGATTTTTTTCGAGTATTCGGCGTAGAGCCGATGGTGCGGCGGCAGCAGGATGAGGCCGGGGCACTTCTGCTTGGCCTTCCAGATGGTCTCCGCCGTTTTGACGCCGCAGCGCTTCGCCGGTTCATTTTTTGCCAGGATGATGCCGTGGCGCTCCGTCGGATCGCCGCAGACCGCGACAGGAAGTTGGCGCAGGTCGGGATGACTCAAAAGCTCGCAGGAGGCGTAAAAGCAGTTGCAGTCGCAGTGCAGAATGATGCGGTCCATCGCGTTCACCTCGTTTCACGAACAGTGTAGCATAAAATGCAAAATAGAACAAGCGTTTGAAAGCAAAAAGCGCCCGCCGAATGGCGGACACTTTTTGAAGGTTTTGCGTTATTTTTCTCTCACGCTGTACAGCGCCGCGCCGATGGCGGTAGCAAACGTCGCGTTTTCGGGAATAATAAAATTGACATGGTAGAGCTTTTTGAATAGCTCGAACGTCTCCTTTGCCGGCGGCAGCATCGTCAACGCACCCGTGAGGACGACCGTGTCCGTGCCGCAGCACTTGCACGCGAGCACCGACATCGTGCCGATGGACTGGAGCACCAGATTGACGATGCCGAGCATTTTGTCCGACGGCGTCGCGTCGTCGGCGACCTTGGCGAAATTTGCCGCCGTGGCCTCGGGCGGCAGATCGCCCACCTGTTCGCGCGAGAGGTCGGCCATCGTCAGGTCGATGTGGCTGAGGTCGCCGTCCTGACAGAGTTTGCGGATCAGCGCGTACTGATGCACGCCCGTCGTCAGCGAGCTGAGGCCCGCGAGCGTGCCGCCGCCCACGCCGCTGCCGATGAGATGGCGAACCTCTTTCCCTTTATTGGCCCAAAGAAACGACGTGCCCGTGCCCATACTGACGACGACCGCGTGCTCCTTGCCCGAGAGGGCGAGGCCGCCCGCGCCGACGGAGGGGAATTCTTCGACCTTGATGGTCTTCACACCGTAGATATCGCCCTCGACATACGAAGAACCTACGCCCGTAAGCGCGATGTGGCGGATGTCGGAGAGCTGGAGATGATGTGTGGAAAGAAAATTGCCCATCGCGCCGTAGAGCGAGGTGAGCGGATCGTCAGCCTTGACGCGCAGCATGTCGATGACGGAAAGATCGGGGGCAAGACCGACGATCTTCGTGCTCGAACCGCCGATGTCAATGCCTAAAATAACACCCATTGTGATGCTCCGTTTCTTTAGAAAGTCCCTTTATCATAGGGGACGCAATGGATAAAGTCAAGTAAAAAGCGGAAAAAGGGCGGAAAGCCTTGCTTTATTTTGGTATGCAGGATATAATGCACCTATTACAAGGCGCGGCACAGTCCGCGCCGTGACACTATGAGGTGACTATGAAAACCGATCAGAAGCTCAATATGACCATGCTCTGCGACTTCTACGAGTTGACCATGGGCAATGGTTACTTGAAAGCAGGGTTCCAGGATCGCATTACCTATTTCGACGTTTATTTCCGCTCGGTGCCGGACGGAGGCGGGTACGCCATTGCCGCCGGTCTTGACCAGCTGATCGACTATATCGAGGATCTGCACTTCGACCAGCAGGACATCGACTACCTGCGCGGGAGAGGTATCTTCTGCGAGGAGTTCCTCGACTATCTTGCAAACTTCCACTTCAGCGGCGACATTTACGCCGTGCCCGAGGGCACGCCCGTCTTCCCGAAAGAGCCAATGGTCGTCGTGCGCGCGCCCGCGATCGAGGCGCAGCTGCTTGAAACGTTCGCGCTTTTGACCGTGAACCATCAGAGCTTGATCGCCACCAAGGCCAACCGCATCGTCCGCGCCGCCAAGGGCCACGCCGTGATGGAGTTCGGTTCCCGCCGCGCGCAGGGCTCCGCCGCCGCCATCGACGGCGCTCGTGCTGCCTATATTGCGGGCTGCTGCGGCACTGCCTGCACCATCTCCGACCAGCTCTACGGCACGCCGGCGCTCGGCACGATGGCCCACGCCTGGGTGCAGATGTTCGACACCGAATATGACGCATTCGCGACCTACTGCAAATACTATCCGCAGAACGCCGTCCTGCTCGTCGACACCTATAACACCTTAAAATCCGGCATTCCCAACGCCATCAAGGCGTTCAACGACGTGCTTAAGCCCATGGGCATCAAAAAGTGCGGCATCCGCCTGGACAGCGGCGACATCGCCTATCTTTCCCGCAAGGCACGTAAGATGCTCGACGAGGCGGGCTGGACGGAGTGCACCATCACCGTTTCGAACTCGCTCGACGAGTACCTCATTCAGGACCTCTGGATGCAGGATGCGAAGATCGACGCCTTCGGCGTCGGCGAGCGCCTCATCACCGCCAAGAGCGAGCCGGTCTTCGGCTGCGTCTATAAGCTCGTCGCGGTGGAGGACAAGGACGGCAATATCGTCCCCAAGATCAAGATCAGCGAGAATGTCGGCAAGATCACGACACCGCACTTCAAGAAGATTTACCGCTTCTACGGCCGCGACACCGGCAAGGCCATCGCCGACTATCTGACGGTCTACGACGAGACTGTGGATGACAGCAAGAATCTTGAGATCTTCGACCCCGACGCCACGTGGAAGCGCAAGGAAGTCTACCACTTTGAAGCACGCGAGCTGCTCGTGCCCATCTACCAGAAAGGCAAGCTCGTCTACAAGCGTCCCGGCATCGAGGAGATCAAAAAATACTGCGCCGAGCAGGTCGATACCCTCTGGGACGAGGTCAAGCGCTTCGATAACCCGCATAACTATTATGTGGACCTCTCGCAGAAGCTCTACGACATCAAGACCGAGCTTTTGAACGAGAAGAACGAGCGCTACGAGAAGAACTGAGGAAAACAAAAAATCAAAAACAGGGAACAGCCAACAGGAGGGGACTGAGACTGCGATGAAGGGATTCCAGATTCAGCAAAAGGGCGAGCGGCGCATTTCTGCGGCGCTGCGGATCATGCTGGTCGTCGTCCTGCTTGCGGTGCAGATCGGCTTTGTTGTCGCCATCTCCTACTTTATGCAGGAGTATCTGGCGCTGGCCTACGGCGTCGTACAGGTCGGCGCGCTGTTTCTTGCGGTGCATATCTACAATGAACCAGGTGAGCTTTCCTATAAGCTCATCTGGTTCATCCTGCTTTTGCTGGCCCCGCCGGTGGGTATGATTCTCTGGTTCCTATGGGGCGGCGCGGCGCAGAAGCGCCATCTGCCGCGGAACACCAAGCGCTTTCCTGACGAGCCGGAGAGCGTGCGCATGCGCAGTGAGATCGCCGTCGACAAGCTCACGCGCCAGCTGCCCGATTGGTCGCGCACGGCAAACTACCTCTGCCGCCGCGATTTCCAGCTCTATCAGAATACCTCTGTTACGTACCTGCCCGAGGGTGCGATTTTGCTGCGTAATCTCATCGACCGCGCAGCCAAGGCTGAGCGCTTTATTTTCCTTGAATACTTCATACTGGCCGAGGGGAAGCTTTGGGATGAGCTTGAAAAGATCCTCTGCGCCAAGGCGCGCGAGGGCGTTGAGGTCAAGATCATCTTCGACGACTTTGGCAACATCAAGCGCTTTTCCGGCGAGACGATCGACCGTCTGCGCGAGGTGGGCGTCGAGGTATTCATCTTCAACCCCGTGCACGAGTATGTGAACCGCCTGCACTTCAACTACCGCGACCACCGCAAGATCGCCTGCATCGACGGTGACGTCGCCTACACCGGCGGCGTGAACATCGCCGACGAGTACGCCAATATCATCGAGCGCTTCGGCTACTGGAAGGACAGCGGCGTATGTCTTGAAGGCGAGGGCGCCTGGGGCCTGACGGCAAGCTTTATCCGCATGTGTGTGAACCTCGGCGGCGTGATGCACAACGAGCACGACTATTACCGCCCCCATACGCCGGTCAAAAGCGAGGGCTTCTGCCAGCCGTTTACCGACGGACCGCAGAACAACCCCGACAATCCGGCCGAGGATGTGTTCCTCCAGATGATCTCCGGCGCGCGGCGCTTCCTCTATATCACGACGCCGTACTTCATCCCCGATGAGAGCCTGATGCATGCATTGTGCATCGCGGGCGACGGGGGCGTGGACGTGCGGCTGATGCTGCCGGGCAAGCCTGACCACTGGTACGCCGACTGCGTGGCGGAGTCGTACTTTGGCGAGCTCATCAAACACGGCGTAAAGGTATACCGCTATACCCCTGGCTTTCTGCATGGAAAAACCATCATGGTGGACCGCGTAGCGGCCTTTGTCGGCTCGGTGAATATGGACTACCGCAGCTTTGAGCTCGACTATGAGTGCGGCGTGATGGTCTACGGCGCGCCGATGATCGAATCGCTGCTCGAGGATATGGATATGATCGTCGACCACAGCCGTCTCGTCACAAAAGAGGAGTGGGCTAAGCGCAGCGTACTGCGCCGCGTGTTCGAGCCGCTGCTGCGCTTGTTTGCCATCTGGATGTGACAGGAAAGTGGGGAAGAGGCAGGAATTTTCCAAATTTTGATTTTTTAGAAAATTTCCTGTTGACAAATGCAAAGTTCCTGCTATAATAACATTTGTTCGCTGAACGACACAGCGCGGCGAACAACGCAATATAGCGGGATTGTGTAATGGTAGCACAGCGGACTCTGACTCCGTATGTGAGGGTTCGAATCCTTCTCCCGCTGCCACTGAGAAGTCTGAAACCGTAAGGTTTCGGACTTCTTTTTTTCTGCTTGCCCCTTTATCTGACCCTTTAACCGTTTTGCAGCTTCTTCCCACAGATGGCGTGCTGCATATAGGCTTCCATTCGATTTTCACTGTCCTGTTTCAGCACCAGTGAAAAAAGGGCAAGGGAAAAGTTCCTCAACGCTTTTCCCTTGCCCTTTTGCATCTGTCATGGTGTACAGCTTAGCACCGGTTATTTGAGTGGCTCCTCGCCGCGGTGCAGATCATTCCAATCGCTGACGAATTCGTCGGGGGTCCAGTCGATGTCATCATTTTCGGGATGCGTGATGAGGCCGTCGGCCGCGGAGGCGATGGCGATGGCCTCGCCGCGGGGAAGGGAAGAGAGATATCTGACGCGGATATCGCTGATGAGCTCCCAGTAGGCGGCGCGGGCAAAGGCGTCGATATTCGCGGCTTTGATGCCGAGAAGGCCGACGAGAGGCTCCTGCTCGTGGGCGTCGTACCGGTCCTGAATCGTCTCGAAAATATCGCCCGCGTCGCCGCCGTACTTGGTCAGAAGAGAAATGAGGTTCGTTTCGGGAAAAAGCTCCTGAAAGCGCGCGGAAACGGAAGTGGTAAGCATAATGGTTCTCCTTGCAGATTCATTGTGTTACCCATAGTGTCACACAACAGGCCGCAAAAGTCAACATGGATGAAATCATCCGCCGCGCGGGCCGCGATTCTGGTCATGCGGCGGTTGACAGCGCCGGTCAACTCGTGCTATGATACGAAAACCAACAATCATACTATGTTTGTGGATGAAAAAGGCGTAACGCAGACATTTTTCCAACGTCAGGCGAAGGATCGGCGAGAGCCGATAAGAATAGCTTGACGATCAATCTGCTTGAATTTTTCAAAATCGGGGAGAGAGTATGCTCAATCAGTTTTCAAGAACGCAGCTGCTTTTAGGTCAGGATGGCATGGAGCGGCTGTACAACGCCCGCGTAGCCGTGTTCGGCATCGGCGGCGTGGGCGGCTACACGGTGGAGGCGCTGGTGCGCAGCGGCGTCGGCACGCTGGACCTCATCGACGACGACCGGGTGTGCCTGACGAACGTGAACCGACAGATCTTCGCCACGCGCAAGACCGTGGGGCAGTACAAGGTGGACGTGGCGGAGGAGCGTATCAAGGAGATTAACCCGAACGAAGTCGTCCACACTTACAAGACGTTTTACGCGCCGCAGACGGCGGATCAATTTGACTTCACGCAGTATGACTACATCGTGGACGCCATCGACACCGTGACCGGCAAGCTGGAGCTCATCGAGCAGGCGCAGAGAGCGGGAACGCCCATCATCAGCAGCATGGGCGCGGGGAATAAGATGGACGCGTCCGCGTTCGAGGTGACGGACATCTACAAGACCTCTGTCTGTCCGCTGGCGAGAGTGATGCGCCGCGAGCTCAAAAGGCGCGGCATCAAAAAGCTGAAGGTCGTCTACTCCAAAGAGCCGCCCATTACGCCGCTGGACGACATGTCCATCAGCTGCCGGACACACTGCATCTGCCCGCCGGGCACGGCGCGCAAGTGCACGCAGCGGCGGCAGGTTCCGGGCAGCAACGCCTTTGTGCCCGCCGCGGTCGGCCTGATTGTCGCGGGCGAGGTCGTCAAGGACCTGACCGCGTGGGAGAGACCGTTATGATCTATCTTGATTACTCTGCCAACACACCGGCAGACCCCGCTGTACTGGACGCATTCTGTCAAACGGAGCGGCGCTATATCGGAAACCCAAATTCCACCCATCCCGCGGGGTGGGCAGCGCAGGTGGAAATGGCCCGGGTGACGGACGGCATCGCGGAACTTCTGGGCGCAGCGCCCGAGGAGATCATCTACACCTCCGGTGCGAGCGAATCCAACAACCTTGCGCTCAAGGGCATCGTGCAGGCGTCCCGCCATGTGGGAAAGCACATCATCTCCACGGCGCTGGAGCATTCCTCCGTGGGCGGTGCGCTGTCCGCATTGCAGCAGCAGGGCTGCGAGGTCGACCTCGTGGACATCCGGCGGGACGGCACCATTGATTTGGAACATCTGCGCGAGCTTTTGCGAAAGGACACGGTGCTCGTCGCCATCTGCGCGGTGGACAGCGAACTCGGCACGGTGCAGCCGATCCAAGAGATCGCGGATATTTTGAGAGACTATCCCAACTGCCGCCTCCATGTGGACGCGACGCAGGCCGTGGGGAAGACCAAGCTGGTGCTCTTCGGTGTGGACACAATGAGCATCGCGCCGCACAAGTTTTACGGCCTGAACGGCAGCGGCCTGCTGGTCAAAAAGAAGGACCTTGTCATCGAGCCGCAGATCCACGGCGGCGGCAGCACCACGCCCTATCGCAGCGGCACGCCCACACTGGGCATGGCGATGTCGATCGAGAAGGCGCTGCGTTTGGCGCTCGAAAATCAGAACGAGCGCATCGCACACGTTGCGGCGCTGAATCGTCTGCTGCGCGCGGAGCTTGCGAAGTATCCAAAAGTCCGCTTCAACAGTCCGGAAAACGCCGTGCCGCACATTTTGAATCTGAGCGTCAACGGCGTCAGGGGGACGACTTTTCAGCAGGAGCTTGGAAAAAATGATGTCTGCGTGTCCGTGAAGTCCGCCTGCTCGGTGGAGGGGACGCCGTCCAAGGCGGTCTACGCGGTGAGCTGCGACCGGAAAAACGCGCTGTCCTCGTGGCGCATCAGCCTCAGCCACCTGACAACAGAGGCGGAAATCGCGGAATTTCTGCAAATTTTTGACCGCTGCTATCGGGAGCTTGCGCAATGAACGCTCCGCCGCAGCGGAAGCGATTAGAGAAGAGGGAGTTATCCATGCCAAGAACGTTAGAGCCCTATCAGATGATCGAGCGGAGCATCATCAAAAAATACCGCGACGAGCTGTGGAAACCGTTTGTCTATGCGGTGAAAAAATATGAACTCATTCAGGCGGGGGACAAGATCGCCGTGTGCATCTCCGGCGGCAAGGACTCGATGCTGATGGCAAAGCTCATGCAGGAGCTTCACCGCCACAGCGACGTGCCATTTGAGCTGGTGTTCCTCGTCATGGACCCGGGCTACAACGCCATCAACCGCCAGCGCATCGAGAGCAACGCGGCGCTGCTGCACATCCCCATCACGGTATTCGAGACCAATATCTTCGAGGTGGCCAACAGCACGGACAAATCGCCCTGCTACCTCTGCGCCCGCATGCGGCGCGGCCACCTTTACAGCAAGGCCGAGGAGCTCGGCTGCAACAAGATCGCGCTGGGCCATCACTTTAACGATGTGATCGAGACGACGGTGATGGGCATGTTTTACGGCTCGCAGCTGCAGGCCATGCTGCCAAAGCTCCACAGCGACAACTTTGAGGGCATGGAGCTCATCCGCCCGATGTACTGCATCCACGAGGAGAGCATCATCGCCTGGCGGCAGTACAACCAGCTCGAGTTCATCCAGTGCGCCTGCCGCTTTACAGAAAACTGCACCATCTGCGACAACGGTGGAGGCGGCTCAAAGCGTCAGGAAATCAAGACCCTGCTGCGAAGATTGAAGCGGGACAACCCCAACAACGAAAAATCCATCTTCCTTCGGCAGTATTTTAGCTTGATTATTACAGGAAAATTACGAATTCTGGATCCATTTGCCAAAATCTGGCTAGACATTCCTGTGATAATTCCAGAATTTCTT
>OHTC01000904.1_pt1 | contig 12700 bp, 10 predicted proteins | sample 1578801 | NCBI WGS metagenome assembly OHTC01 (sample SAMEA3879556, study PRJEB24766) | human gut metagenome | biome: human-associated habitat; feature: feces | place: USA | collected 1985/1987 | reverse complement strand
GCGGGATACCCAATTTCATAAACATGCCCCTTTTCTATTATTTTTGCGAAAAGCCATTCTGTATTCCCGTATCGTTTGTACTGTTCGTCTAAACAGCAACCACATTCTTCAAACTGCTTTCTTTGCATTGGCAATATCGTATCCTTGACACAATTTATCGCCTTGTTTTTATAATTCATTTTATCTTCTTTGTTAAATTCGTTATCTATTCATGGATTAAAATATTTCATACATCTTTTTTCGTAACAGGGATATAAATATCCGTTACCAACTCCGAGGCCGGCGTTTTCTCTGGCGTATTAATATAAGTTTCAAAAGTGAACTGCTCCCGCAAATTATAATCACTCGTTGGTAACCAGTCAAGGTAGATGTGGCGGTAAATCCTGTGTAGTTCATGATACAAGCCTTTAAAACGAAAGATAGCATATTCTCCTGAAGGAATTTCATAAAAGCCAAAGCCTTTGGGTATCTCAAAGGATCGTTGTAATGTTACCCCAATCATAAAACGGCTTTGTTCTTCAAGCGTAATATAGGGATAATCAAGAGTCAAGCTCACATATTTACATCCTTTTGAAGGCAGTTCGTATTTTTCGGAATATTGCAACAATTGCTTCCATAGAATAGAAAAACTACGACTGACATGACGTGTCCTTTCTAATTTCAAGTATGCGATTCGGATGCCTGATATTCTTTCAATACTTGGCTCAATTCGTATAGGATTCTTTCGTTCAGGACTGATGCCTGAATGTCTTTTACGAAATTCAGGTATGGAACAGTGAAAATAACTTTTGAACGCCCTTGAAAGTGTATGTTTGTTATGATAATTAATTTGAGCGAGAAGTTTCGGAACACTTATATCAGTTGTTATCAACTTAAATGCAATATGCTCTAATCTTAATCGCTGAATATAATTTCCAATATTTTCGCCACAAACTGCTTTAAAAAGCCTGCGGAAATGATACTTGGAAATAGACGCAACCTGTGATAGTTTGTCAGAATCAAGCTCGTCAAATAAATGACGATTAATGTATTCCTGAACTTTTATGACCAATTCGTATTGTATATGGGCAGTATTGATTTTCTGCTTCCACCTCTTAATATGCGGAAGCCGCCCGGACATAATAGCTCTCAATTCTTCCGATGTATAACTAATGCCTGTCTCTCTATAATATTCTTCAGGAAAAAGTCCCCAAAGATAGATGAGATAATCCATTGAAAAGTCATATAATTTAATCCCGTTTTTCAAACAATAGTCGCAATATTCCTTATTCTGCTCTAACCCAAGATTATTATAATCAATCTCTAAGGGAATTCCACAAGTTTGGCAATATGCTGTTTCAGTATTGATTTTCATAAACTTTCAATTATTTAAGCGCAAAGTTACTCAATAGATTACGCAAAAGGTTACCATAAATAGCCTTCTTTTGTCTATGTAAGAAAATTGTGTGCTTCTACTTTTTAATACAAACTAATAAAACAGGGGAATTAAACAGAATTTTGCATGTGCTATGCGATACCATAACTCAAAGTTTTTACAGATTGCAAAATCAGTTCACTTTGATTTACAGCAATTTATGAATAACAACACAAAAGAAAGACAAACAAAGACTTATCGCCAGTTTACACTTTTCACTTCGGTAATGACAGGGTAATCGAACCTCGTCGTACCTCTGCCTATGGCAGTCTTTTAATGCTCAAAAGAATAGTCAAGCGAAGAACGTTATCAACACATGATCAATCGGCTGTCCTCGCCTGGCCGATTTCGGCTTTTTGATTAGAGATTATACAAAAAGAATACTGATTCCCACCACAAAATAAATCAAAGCCTCCACCATATTCATTACAAAAGAAAAACGGGGATTCGACATCAGGCGACGGGACAACCGTTCCGCCAAAAAAGCAACGGTTGAAAACACCAGAAAAGCCTGCACCATAAAAATCGCTCCCAAAAACAGCATCTGAGGAATGGGATTGGTTATGCCCGGCTCGATAAACTGAGGGAAAAAAGCCAGAAAAAAAAGAATCACCTTAGGATTCAGCACATTCATCAAAATCCCTTTCCGGTATAATTTTCCCCCGGTACCGCCAGCCAATTCAAGCTGAATTTGCCGCTTTCTGCCGATAAAAGCCTTAATGCTCAAATAAATCAAATAAGAGGCTCCTGCAAATTTAAGTATAGTAAACGCGATGGGAGAACTCAACAGCAACAGAGATATTCCGAAACTCACAGCAGCGACATGGGCTATCAATCCGGTGCAAAGCCCCGCAGCAAAGACAATCCCGGCACGGCAGCCCCGGGTGATACTCTGGGTAATCACAAAAAGGATGTCCGGTCCGGGCATAAGAGTTAAAAGCACAGCCGTTGTAATAAATCCCCAAATATTCATGGTTTCCTTCCTTTAAAATTCATCGCACAAAATTAAGTCTAATCATGAAAAAAACTATTTTTGTAAAATATTAAAATTCAACAACCATGATAGCAATTATCTATTAGGCGTACTCCTGATTTATTTTATTGCCGTTTACAATAACTTAATCAGGAAAAGCAATCAAGTGTCCAACGCATTCGGCTCGATCGATGCCATACTGAAAAAAAGGTTCGACCTGATTCCCAATCTGGTAGCCACCGTGCAGCAATATGCCCAGCATGAATCTGCCACCCTCGGCAACCTCACCAAGCTACGTTCCAAGTCATACAACACCATGACACCGGAAGAAAAAGCACTTTTACAGGCAAGACACCGCCAGGAAGAAGCCGAAGCAAGAAATCGCAAAAAAGAACGTGATGCCAGAACACACAGGTTAGTCCAAGAAGGAGCAATTCTGGAAAGTATTGTTCCCCATATTAAAGAAATGGATTTAGATTCCCTGAAACGGGAGCTGATGATCCGGCTACGGGGAATGTAAACGCACAAGTTCTACTCCCGAAGGGCGCACTTACTCACCACCTGATAAATCAGGCAGTGGTATCCCCTTCGGGGCTCGTGCGCTCTGCCGAGGGCTTTATCCGCTGTTGCAGGCAACATCGAAAGGAGGTGCCAGATATGGCAATTTATCATATGCAAGCCAAAGTCGTCAGCCGTGGTTCCGGTCGGTCTGCTGTTGCTGCTTCTGCTTATATGAGCTGTAGCCGCATGTACAATGATTATGACGGCATCCAGCATGACTATACCAGAAAGCAGGGGCTGATCTATCAGGAGGTGATGCTTCCTCCAATGGCTCCATTGGAATGGAATGACCGGGAACAACTCTGGAATGCTGTGGAAGAAAACGAAAAGACCAAAGACAGCCGACTTGCAAGAGAATTTGTTGTCGCACTCCCCGTTGAGTTGGATAAAGGCAGCAATATTTCTCTTCTTCAAGATTTTATTAAAAAAAATTTTGTAGATATGGGGATGTGTGCTGATTTTGCCATTCACGATACAGATGGTCACAATCCCCATGCACACATTCTTCTTACTGTCCGACCATTAAATGAAAATGGAACATGGCAGTATAAAACAGAAAAAGAATATCTCTGTATCAAAGATGGGGAAGAAAAAGGGTTTACTGCTTCTGAATTTAAAACTGCTCAGAAACAGGGATGGGAAAAGCAATATCGCTATAAAGTTGGGAAAAAGAAAGAATATCTGACTTCTTCTGTTGCACAGGAAAAAGGATATGAACGAATTGATAAACACCCCAAGAGCAGCCGATATGGCAGACAGAATCCTATTTCCCAACAATGGAACAGTGATGAACAACTTTGTATCTGGCGGGCAAACTGGGCAGATGCCGTAAATAAAATGCTTGCACGTAATCAGATAAATGCTACCATTGATCACCGCAGCTTTGCAGATCAGGGAATCACCGAACAGCCAACCATCCATGAAGGCTACATTGCCCAGAATATGGAAAAGAAAGGCATGATAGCAGACCGCTGTGAAATCAACCGTCAGATTCGTGCGGATAACAAAATGCTCCGAGAATTAAAAGCAAAGGTAGCAAAACTGGCTGAAGCTGTAGAAAAGTCTATTCCAATAATAGCTGAAACGTTAGAAGCGATCCGCAATCATATGATTTTTATACAGTATCATTTACTTCATAATGAGATGCAAAAAGAAGTGATCCATGACTGGATGAATCATTTTAATCCAATACTGAATAAATACAACACCGTTAAAAAGAAACTCAAAGCTAAAGTTACAGAGCGGAAAGAACTGAATGTGAAAAAAGAGAAAGCCAGTATTTTGAATCCCATCCGGCATATAAAATTAAATCAGCAGCTTACCACTATTACCGAAGAAATCGAAGAACTGAAATCAAGGAAAGAGCAGCTAATCTTCCAAGCAGAATGCTCTACCGATAAAGATATGACGAATCTATCCAAGAAATACGACCAGATGAATAACAATCTTGATATCCTAGATTCTCAGGACATCTCGCTCCAAAAACAGCTTGAAAAAGACGCCGCCGCTTTCCGGGAAGAAAAATTTCGTCCTGAACCAGAACAATATACTGAATTACTGGATACTAGACTCCAGATACGTCCTGCTTTCCGGGATAAGCTGATCGAGCAGCTCAAAGGTACTTTTGGTAAGTATTATGACTATCACCGCCGTGATATTGCAGCCAATGAGGTAGATTATCTCAATGTGGAAGATCCTGATGTTTTTTCCCATCGTGCCTGGGAACTTGAATATCAGAGGAAACAGGAAATACGGCGAAATCAGCCTGCTCGAACTAAGAAAAGGTCGTATGATATGGAATTATAATTTGGTTCTTCTTTGCCCATTATAAACACAAGAGCTGAACAAATAGGATTTTTCGTCCTACCTGTTCAGCCCTTTGTTTACCTGTAAATCAATTCTTTCAACACAATCTCTTCTGCAGCATTCCGGACATTATTTACCGCTCTGACCCATTCCATCTGGTCACGAGCTTTCAATTCTTCCGTAATGCCCTGCTTCTCCATCATCTGACTCACCAGAATATCCATTTTCTCCTGTGTTTCATCGTCCACCGCATTCAGATGTTCTGTCAATCTGTCTTCCAACATATACAGTGAATACATTGCCGGACGATGCTCTTTCAGATATGTTTTCCGCAACATTCCGTATTTCCCATAATGCGGTTCTTCATCTGTACTGACAAGATTCGGATAGTAAATTCCGTCTGCGCCAAGTGTGTAGGTTCCACCCATTTTTTCAAATGTGCTTTTCATGTGTTATTCCTCCTTGAAATCAGCGATGTCCTTAGATCATCGCATAATATTTCAGGGCAGCCTTGATAGCATCTTCTTTCTCGTTCGGGCATTGCGGAACTCTTGCATTTTCTGATTTTGGAAGATTATAGTTTTCTCCCACTTCAATTCCACATTTGCGTTTTACCTGAGAAATATATAAACTTGAAACCTTCAAGCCAAATTCTTTCAGCACATAATCTTTGATTTCCTGATAGGTTGCTTTCAACTCGGCACTGGTGGCATCCAGCTCGTCCAGGTCTAAGTCGATCTCTATCGTGTCATCTGGTTTTTGTTGGGACAAAAGAACAACCGTCTCAACGGTATTCCCTTTGTCCCACAAAAGCTCCGTAACTTCCCCGCCATCCTTGAACACCGGAAAATTCAGACCAATCCGCTTTAGCGGATATTCAGACTCGTCATTCCTGTAAATTTCAATTTCCTTAATCAAGGCTGTGACCACATTTCTCTTTTCTTCGTCATTTATTATATTATAAACGCAGTCGAAATTCACCATGATTTTGTAAATATTCTCAAGAGTAATTGCCTGCTGCTTAATTGCATCTCGCCGAAGTCTGGCATCTTCGATTTTTTCCTCCAGCTCAACAATGACATCATATAGGGAATCTAACCGCAAGGTCATATCATGGAGCTTTCGTTCCCGGTATTTTGCATCAGCAGGGAGACTGTCAATTTCCCGTTCCAATCTTGTTTTATTCAGATCAACTTCCTTCAGCTTTGCCTGATAACCCTCCAGTTCCTTATCCACTGATTTCGTGTCAATCTGAACGCCAATCCGTTTTTTAATGGCCTGGGCATATTCCTCATTCCTTACGATCTCACGAATTGCCTCAATGACCATCGGTTCAATATCGGTCTTTTTCAGCATTGCCTTATATTCACAATGCTTACCCCGGACCATCCTATTCCGACTACATACATAATAGTAAATTTCTTTGTAAGTGCCATCTTTATTTGTCCATGCGTGTTTATTCGTATACATGGGGCTTCCACAAACCGGGCATTTCAGCAGACCGGATAACAAATGAACTCGATCCCGCCCAATTTTTGACGGTTGCTTTACTCCGGTTCTAAGACGCTTGGCATGAGCCTTTTCCCATACCTCCTCACTAACGATTCCTTTATGCTGTCCCTCTGTCAGAATGTAATCGTCATTTCTTTTCATCTGGTAATCGTTTTTTGTGCCTTTGACTTTTTCCTTCGTTCTCCGTCCATAAGCAATTTTACCGCAATAAACCGGGTTATCCAATATCAGTTTAATAAAATGTCCTGTCCAATCCTCTAATGTGCCATTCTGCCTCGGAATTTTCCGTATACCTTGTAAGTTCAACTGATTCGCAATACCACCCAAACCGATTTCCGATGAAGTATATAATTCAAAAATCTTCCGTATTGCCACAGCCTCTGTTTCTTCAATCATCAGCTTGTTATCTTCCAGTGTATATCCGTAGGGAGCAAAGCCACCATTCCATCCACCTTGCCGTGCCTTTTCGCGCCGCCCGTTCATCGTCTGCTCGATAATATTCTCACGCTCAATTTCAGCCACAGCAGATAGTACAGAAATCAAAAGTTTTCCGCTTGTCTGAGAGGAATCAATCCCTTCTTCTATGCAAATCAGATTTACACCATAAGATTGAACCAGCTCCAAAGAGTTAAGTATATCTGCTGCATTACGGCCAAACCGTGACAGCTTATACACTAAAATATAGTCAATGTCCAAGCCATCCTCAATATCTCTGAGCATTTTTTGAAAGGCAGGCCGTCCCTCAATGGATTTACCGGATTTACCGGCATCTTCATAAGTATCAACAACGATCATTTCCTCACGATCCGCAAATCGTGTCAGCATATTTTTTTGACCTTCCAGGCTGTATCCGTCCACTTGCATCTCTGTGCTGACCCTCGGATACAAAACACAGCGTTTTCCATATCGGTTCATAATTCATACCTCCAAAATTTACTTTTGGAAAATATCCTATGTAAAGCTGCGATTCTCACGCAGCTCCGTCAACCTCGCCCAGCACTCTCATACCATATTTCTCGATGATATGTGCCAGCGAAGTGATAAACGCTTCAAATTTTTGTTCCGCCAGAAGTTCTTCTGATCGGATTTCATCTGAAGGAATCAATGCGCTTTTATTCTGGATATTCTCCATTCAGAATCACCTCCGCAATTCCTAACGAAATTATAACTCTACTTGCACAGCCTGAAAATGATACGACCTTTCGGCACTTTTATGTAATCCCCAGACTGCACAAGAGCGTCTTGTTTATGTTTTCCATGTCATCCTTGTTTAGATGACCAATATAGTTTTTTAACCTCGACTTGTCGATTGTTCTGATCTGTTCCAGCATAACAACAGATGGTTTCATCAAACCGCATCTGTCGTTTAAGTGGTAATGCGTGGGGAACTTTCTGCTTTTTTTACTTACACTGGTAATTGCTGCAATAATAATCGTAGGACTGAAACAATTTCCCACATTGTTTTGAAGAATGAGTACAGGACGAGAGCCACTTTGTTCGGAGCCAATACCAGGACTTAAATCAGCCGAATATATGTCACCTCGATGGAATTTTTCAAACATCACTCTCGCCTCCTTAATATCTTAATACTTAAACAGCCGCACCAGTCTGAAAAAAATCTTCGGATAAAAACCTGGTGCGGCTACTGTTATTCTGTTCGGATTACTCGTCATATTTGCCACGCCCCCTGACGCTGGGAACATAGCAGGTCTCCGCTGGCGCGGTTGTCATAACTCCGCAGCGTCGTTTTACTCGTGCGCCGCAGGGTTCCCCCCAAGTCTTTAGGAGGCCGTGAGGAAGTATCTTTAAGCCCCCGTGCAGTCCTCGCGCCGAATCTGCCACCATCCGTTTTGTGGAATCGTAGATCGCTCCAAAGCAGCTTTGTTCATCACCTCCCTGACTGCTCTATCTTCGCGGCGTTCCACACTCGCTCGTACACGGGTTATGTACCTGTTATGCTGTCTATGAAATTGTCAAAGTGCTGTTGAAGAGGGAAAACTTGTCCTTCTTATTAACTCTGACAAAAAGAGCAAAAAACGAGCGCACCAAACGAAACTTTTTCAAAAATACTTTGCCAGCTGCTTCAGACCACGCCGGATGCTGTCACGGACACGGCTTGGGTCTACATCCTCCGCTACTGCTATCTCGCTCACACGCATACCCAGGTAATACCGAGCATAGATCCGCTTGGCCTGCTTCTCCGGCAGAGCCATCACTGCGGCGTAGAGCTGCTCCCGCAGCTGCTTTTCCTCCAGGAGCATTTCCGGCGTCTGGGGCTTCATCAGGATCGCATTTTCAATGCCGTTGTCGCAGTCCAGGGAGTAGTACGCCTTATAGCGATACATCCTCCGGTCATAAGCAGCTTCCGCACGCTCAGCGGCTCGGATCGTCTCCAGCACATCTTCTGTTACTTCTACAAAGTGATCGTTTTTATAAACATCGGGATATAAGTCCCTAAGATTGACTTTCTTCATTATGTACCTCCATTTCAATTCACGGGCGATTGACGAGTGAATCGAAAGGAGGCGGGGATCGGCAGCGACATACTTCAGGAGCTTTCCTGAAAAATCGACAATAAAAAACGCCAGCTCCCCGCAATGGGAAACTGGCGCGACAAAAACACCTACCATTCTGCTGATTTAGGCGGAACGATAATACCGATAGGAAGTCATACCTTCCCGGAGGAGGGGCAAGGCTTTTTTTAGTTGATGTAACTCATGGCTATTGTGAATGACAAAAATTGACATGGCGGCATCCTCCTATGTGCCGCCGTACCAGATTGCAGGGTGTAGGGTCGTCGTTCATTTTAGATAGACGAAAGGAAACGGCGGCTCTGATTTTTTCAAAGCCACCGTTGCAAAGTGCATAACAATATAGTCGCTGTACGATGGCTTTTTTTCTTTTGCCATCGTGCGGCAACTTTTTCACTTTTCTTTTATTTTAACAGGCAATCCTCACAGAAATGTCACGGGCATACGCCATTTCGACAAAATAACAAGCTGAAATCTCACCAATCTGTGAGATTTCAAATTTTTTGAGGAAAGCCGAGAGGAAATGCCTCCTCCCGGCTTTCAATAGGTTTATGATTATTTATTGTAGCAATCTCTGCCGTTACTCCGATGTCCTCAGCCGCTCCACCACAGTTCCCTTGTTAAAGAAGTGGAGAACGATTAGCGGAATGACCGCAGCCAGCAGCAGATAAAGCACACCAATGACCAGAACGGGAACCAATGTAATATTCAGAGTAAAGAACCACATGGAGGGGCCATTCAATGCGCTCTTTAGCACTGTGACTGCCAGGATCGCTGCGACTGCTCCGCCGATAATGTCTGCGCCTGCGGCATAATAGATGCCCTCATAGACCATCAGGCGGCGAAGCTGCTTGCCGGTCATACCGATGCTCTGCATGGTAGCAAACTCGTGGCGGCGGGTAATGATGTTGGTAATGATCATGTTGGTAAAGTTGATCAGTCCCGCAAAGGCCATGATACATCCAATCAGACCGCCGATAACCAGAATCATACTGCGAACCGAATCAAGCTGCTCTTTCAACAACTTGGTGGAAGTATAGGCAACCGAAGAATTTTCGCTCACATAGCTGCTCAAAAATTCTTCCATCTGCGGCTGCAAGGCTTCATCCACATTGAATCCATAAGTCAGCAGCGTGGGAGCGTCATAGATTTCCTTAAATACAGTGTCCGGCAGATATACAAAAGGAGCATCAGCGGCGATGTGTGCCTGGGCGGTGGTGCCTGTCGGCGTTTCGGTTTCCGTTCCCACGAGGATCGCTTTTGCAAGGATGGTGCTGGTTTTGACCAGTTCCCCATCCTTGTAGAAGGAAATGCTCTCCCCGACCTGTAACTGATCGGTCAGCGGAGTGTTCTTTGGTTCCTCCGTCAGTTTGTCGATGGGGCAGCCAATAATGACATATTCTCCGGTAGCCATTTTCTGCGTTAAGGTTTCGGCATCTTTTTCGCCTTCAAAAATACGCATATCCGCCCAGAAATTCTCGGAGGCTCCCATCACATTACCAAAATAGCGCCTTTCGGTATCAGAACTTGTGTACAGGCTATATCCCTGATAGCTTTGATTTACGACGCCTTCTTCCTCATGGAATAGCTCTATGCCGCTTAAATCTTCAAACCCATAGTCAACCAACACATTTCTATCGTCTTTTGTATTTCGGTAAAGATAGCGTTCATCCTCAACTCCGGGCTGTCCGGCAATCAGATCCACCGCCTGCTGTGAGAGTGTATCTTCATGGTGCTGAACGCTTTCCATTACATTAAATGCGGCGGAGTTATAGACATTAAAATCTGTTCTGGTAACACGATTTACCCACTTTTCTTCATCAAGGCTTTGCGTCACGATGATGATAGAGTTAAACAGGACGATGCACAGAAGCAGGGAAATAATGATGAACGCTGAACGCCGACGATTGCGCCCCAGGTTGGAAAAGGCCATGCGGGACAGCTTTACTCCATTGGTACGCTTGGCACTTCTCTTTTTATAGGCGTTCTGCTCGGTGTAGCGGATCGCCTCCAGAGGAGAAATCTTTGCCGCCTTTTTTGCAGGCTTCCGGGTGCTGATAAACACGGTCAGGATCGTAAAGAGGGCGGCGATAACAAAGATCAGCGGCGAGGTAGATACGGATGTACCCACCATAGAATATTCAAGGTTAATGATCTCTGTCACGATAGGAAGCAGCACCCAACCGGCAAAGAAACCGGCGATTAGACCAATAGGCAGTCCGATCAGCGTGAGCCAGACCGCCTGACGGTTCACAATGCCCTTGATCTGCCGTGTGGAAGTTCCAATCGTCCGCAGCAGGCCGTATTGACGGACATCCTGCATCACAGAAATATCAAAGATATTGTAGATCAGCAGGTATCCGCACACGACAAACATCAGGATAAATACAACAGCAAACACGATGGACTCTGATGAAGTCAATCCCTGGGACATTTGATTTTCAGAGGCGAGAATGAAATTGCCTGCGCTCATATCCTCTGGATTGCCGCCAATGGAGTAAACGAACTCATTCAACTGCTGCTGAACATTTGCTTTATTCTTCAGCACGACATCAGAAAAAGTAACGCCGGACATTTCATGGTCTACCGCATAAGTGTTCTGCACCACATCGGGGTTTTCCTTTATAAACTGCTCTGAAACAGTCGCAACGCTCACAGAGTCATTGCTTGCTTCCCACCAGCCGGAAAGCACCATATCATAATGATAAGTTTTCCCCCGCAGTTCAAATTCCAACGGAACCTCTGCGCCGATCTCAGGTTCTACACCCAGCGCCTTCAGCGCCAAATCCGTAGTGGCGATCTCATTCGCTTTCTCCGGTGCAGCTCCGTGGGTAGGCACACAGAAGGTCAGCTCCTGCTGCACACTGTCCGCATAATTGATCTCAATGGAATGGCTGGAAGTATTGCTTGCATAGCCAATGATACGCCGGTGACCTGCCTGCTCCACAAAATCGCTGTTTACAAGCTGCTCGTATTGTTCCTCCGTCATATACCCCAAAGTGCCATCCGCCTTGCTGCCTTTCTGCATTTGCAGGGATAGCTGGATGGAGGACGCCATATTGAACGCCAGGGAAGTGATAGAGGTAAATAGGAAAGCAGTCAGGATAATTGCCAGCAGCGCAGCCAGATTGCGTACCTTATTCTTCTTGAAATAGCGTTTGGATAGCTTGGTAATTACTTTGGAATTATTGTTGCCAAATAAAATATCATTCATAGTCCCACCCCCTTACTGCACGATCTTACCATCCTCGATCCGAATAATGCGGTCGGCAAGCTGAGCGATCTCATTATTATGGGTAATCATTACGAGGGTCTGGTGGAATTTTGTGCTGGTAACTTTCAGCAGGCTCAGCACATCGCTGCTGGTCATACTATCCAGATTGCCGGTAGGCTCGTCAGCCAGAACGATAGCAGGCTTCGATACCAGAGCGCGGGCGATGGCTACACGCTGCTGCTGGCCGCCGGAGAGATTGCTGGGCATATTGTTCAGCTTATCCTCCAGCCCCAGCATCCGCACCACTTCTTTCATAAACTTCTTGTCTACTTTGTTTCCATCCAACTCTACGGGAAGCACAATGTTTTCAAAGACATTCAGCACTGGCACCAGATTGTAGTTCTGAAAGATGAAGCCGATCTTTCTTCTGCGGAAGATAGTAAGCTGCTCGTCTTTCAATGTAGATAGGTCACGCCCATCTACAATGACCTTGCCGGAGGTAGGCACATCCAGCCCGCCGATCATGTTCAGCAGAGTGGATTTGCCGCTGCCGGAGGTTCCAACAATCGCTACAAATTCCCCCTGCTCAACAGAGAGGTTCACACCATCCAGGGCCTTTGTGATATTCGGCTTTGTGCCGTAGTATTTTTTCAGTTCAGTCGTTTGCAAAATGCTCATAGAGAACACCA
>OHTC01000888.1_pt1 | contig 12901 bp, 14 predicted proteins | sample 1578801 | NCBI WGS metagenome assembly OHTC01 (sample SAMEA3879556, study PRJEB24766) | human gut metagenome | biome: human-associated habitat; feature: feces | place: USA | collected 1985/1987 | reverse complement strand
GACAAACCCATAGCCGACTGCTTTCTTTTTCGTCCCCGAAGAAGCTGCGAAAAGCGCAGGAAACGCAGTCATATCAACGCTTCTAACGCATCGGTCATACGGACTTCAAGGGTCTCTCAAACGCCGTTACAAACACCCCTTCCCTACTTCCATGCTTCCATCAATGAGTATTACACGGCAAAAAATGGTCTTGGCACAATTGCCCCACGTTTGCTTTCGCGAGTGAAAGTGGGTACACACCTCGGCTCTCTGAAAAAAATCGCACACAGCGGCTCATAGGGCGAAACAGGGGGCGTTTCGGACGGGGGTGCTATCACTACCCTCGGGCTGTTTCACACGTTTCGGAAACCCTGCGTGGCCAGGGGGTAGAACGGCAAACTTTGCCGCTTTTGGGCCTTGGTCGGGTGTGCTCCCGAAGAACGCAGAAAGCCTACGGGACAGCGATGTGCTTATGCGCGTCGCTGTCCCGTAGGCGTCGCGGCCCCGCTGGGCTGCGCAGACCGACACCGCCCGCTGAGCGGACTGTGCTTGCTCCGATATCTCCCAGAGTCCAACTCTGTTTGCGGCGTCCGGCGTTCCCTCTCTCTGCCTTTATCCCCGGAGCATGACCTTTACACAGAATACGCCGTCCTGATAGGTAACCGTACTCACCCCGCCGGATTTTTCTGCGATGTGACGGACGGACTGAAGTCCGACGCCGTCTCCTTTTCGCTTGGAGGACTGAAAGACACCACCTTTTTCGCGGATGACTCCGTCGTAGGTGTTTTCAACCTGAATCAGTGCCAGACTGTTGCCATGCAGATAGGCTGTCAGTTTGATCCTGCGTCGAGCGGGCGCGGTGCGCAGGCTGGCTTCCAGCGCATTTTCCAGCAGATTCGAGAGAACCAGACACAGATTGATTTCGTCTACGGGAAGACGTTCCGGCAGATCGAGCTGCACGGAAAATGGGATCTGCTCCCGCTTCGCAAGTGCGCAGTAATACCCGACCACGCCGTCTGCCGCCCGGTTTTCGCAGAAATGCATTTCAAGACTTGGAATTCTGGAAACCGCACCGGAGAGATAGGCTTTGATCTTTTCAAGATTCCCTTCTTCTGCAAGGGCAGCGAGCTGACATAGCTGGTGGCGCAGATCGTGCCGCGCCTGCCGGGCTTCCTCAATGGCAGCTTTCAGGCTTTCGTAGCGCTGCTGCTGCATGGAAAGCAGCTGGTTCTCCTGCTGCAATCTCACATTCCGGTTGATGCTGATCGCCATCAGAAGGAAGATTGCGTTGAAGAAAAGCATCAAAAACAAAAGTGCGATACTGATCACAAAATACCCCTGCAAAACACGCCCAGTATAGAGCGTGTCCGCATACTTGGGAATCATAAACAGATTCAGCGCAATGAACACCAGCGGCAGCACCCAGAACACATACCAGGTCTGCGCAAAGTTTTCATCCTCGACCATCCTCCGCACGCTGTGCGTCGCAGGATAATAGGCGATGGCAGCAAACAGCCAGCAGATCGCATGATAGCAAATCGCAGACCGCAGACAGAACCATGGCGCAGCTTGCGCCTGCGGCAAACCGGCCAGCATAGCGGCGTTGATCGCTCTTGAAAGGCTGTTGATACAGGCAAATACCGCACAGACGGACAACGCAATCGTTCCGGATTTCCAAAGCGAAATCCGGAGCGTTTTTATGTAGATCACGACTGCAAGCAAGGTTAGGGCTGCAAGCATCGGCGCAGTCGGCATGCGGCGCGCATAGCACACCACGCCTCCGGTGGCGCAAAGCAGCGCAAGCAGCGGAACAAGCCACAAAACAAGCTTTGACAGCGGCTGCTTTAAGCTGGATTTTGCCGGGAAATAGGCAAGCAGCATGCCGGGAATCACCACGCCGAGCTCCAGAATTGGACGCAGCAGCTCCATTATACCATCCGCCCCCTTTGAAGCAGGAACTCCATAAATGCCTGCCGGGCACTTTTCAGAAGGTCCTGACTGACAAACACGCGGCTTCCGTCCGCCATGCGGAAGGCGGCGCCTTCCAGATCCTTCGCGTGTTCCAGATTCACGATCACGCCGCGCCCGCACACAAAAAAGCGTGTGCCATCCTTTAGCGGGGCGATGAACGTCTTGAAGGGTTGGCGTGTGGCAAGCGTCTTTTGAACCGTCGTATGGACGTAGATCAAGTGGGCGAAGTGTTCTGCGTAGACGATGTCCTGATAGCGCAGATGGATCTCGCTTCCCTCCACCTTTAGCTCCATATATTTGTCCGGCTGCGGTACGCGGGCAAGCAGCTCATCCGTCAGCGCGTCGATGTCCGCTTCGGTAAATGGCTTGACCAGATAGTGCAGCGCCCGTACCTGAAAGCCCTCCAGCGCATGGTCGGTCGAGGTCGTGGTAAAAACCAGCAGGCAGTCCGTGTTGGTTTCCCGCAACTTCTTTGCCGCCTCCATGCCCGTCATGCCATCCATATAAATATCCAGAAATGCGGCAGTAAAGGGCGCTTTCCTTGCCGCTTCCAGAAATGTCTCGCCGCTTTCGTATTCCAGAATATCCGCCTGCACATTTCTCCGGCGAAGCTGCTGCTCCAGCCGGTCTTTCAGCAGTGCACGTTCCGCAGCAAGATCATCCACAATCGCAATTCTCATGCAGGGTTCTCTCCTTGTGCTTGAATTCCAAGATAATTATATCACAGCGTGTCGAGGATGACAAAGAACCGCTGTCGGAATTCGTGCCAAAATCGCCCCTTTCGTGCTACGGCGCTTGAAAAAACCGAATGGCCTTTTTATACTGAGCGCAAGCAAAATGCCAAATCGGATAAAGGAAGGAGGGAAATCTGTGTATCGTATTGCCGTGCTGGCAGAACAGGAAGCAGAGCGGCAGCGCTACGCCGAGCAAATTACCCGGTTTTGTGAAGCGAAGGGGCTGTTTCCGCAGGTCATGCAATATGACGACCAGGAACGCTTTTTTGAAACGGCGCAGAAAGAGGCTCCAACCAATGCCGTCATTGCACTTTCCGGAGTGGCAGGACTGAATGCAGTGGAGCATCTTCGCTCCTTATGCCCCGCGTGCCGGATGATCTGGTGCAGCGACTTGGATTTCTCCCTTCACGCCTTCCGGCTGCGGGCAGACTATTTCCTGCTGGAGCCGGTTTCCGAGGAAGCATTCCGGCGAGGACTGAATGCCTGGATTGAATAAACGGGCATCGAACCAAACCAAGACAACAAGCACAAAAATGGAGGATATCAATGAAAAAGAAAAAGTTGCAATGTTCTGTACCAACCCTTCTGCTGGCCGGTGTGTTGTGCCTGACATTGGCGGCCTGCGGTGCGAAGCAGTCTTCCGACATGCTTGCATCGGATACAGACTCCGCGGCAAGTGCCGCCCTGCCGGTAAAGGCCATGAATGCCAAACGTGTTGACGAAAACCCTTATATGGCAAAGAGCGACGCCAACATTCACCACGACGGCTACAATACCGACTCCACGGATGAGGTCCTGCCGCTTGGCATCTATTCGGAGATCAATGTTTCCTATGAAAAAACCAACGCGAACGCTTCGCCTGCCATTTACTTTGACAGCTACGGCCACGCAGTCGTACCGCTGCTCGGCGGCATCGCCATCCGCGATCTGAATGCCGAAGAGACGAAGACTCTTGGCTATTTCTCTCCGAAGCAGCACGACGGCGGTGGTTATGTCATCCAGAGCTCCTACACGTTCCTTGACTCGGAAAACCGCATCGTCTGCCCCACCAGCAACAACCATGTGCTGATGCTGCGGGCAACCGATGAAGCAGGAAACGTCCTGCCGGAGTTTGAAAAGGTACTGGACATTGACATCAAGGCGGCAGCCGAAGCCGCGCTCGGCAAGGAGCTGACGCAGAATCTTCTTTCCGTGGTCTTTGACTACGACGGCAACCTCTGGTTTGCCACCGGCGGCTTCCGCATCTATCCCGAGCGTGAGCAGCAGGGGGTGCTCGGCTACATAGCCCACTCGGCGATCGAGGCGATCCTAAACGGAGAGCAGGCCGAACTTTCGAAGGCCGTCTTCGTCTACGGGCTGGCGCTCGGCGAGGGCGCGGAAAACGGGATTGCCGCCTCCAAGGACGGCGCGGTCATCCTGACAAACCAGAACTGCTATCTATTGCGAGCGAATAACGGTGTCGAGGCTGTCTGGTGCACACCGTATGAGAGTGTCGGTGCGAAAGTCAGCGGCGAGGGTGACAAGACCACCGGCGGCGGTCTTGCCTGGGGCGGCGGCTGCTCCCCGTCGCTGACGCCGGATCTTGTGATGTTCACCGACAATGCGGATCCAGTCAAGCTGCTGGCGCTCGATATGAAGACCGGTGAGATCGTTGCAAGCATGCCAGTTCTGGATGATCTGCCCGAGGGCTATCAGGTGGCGGTTGAAAACTCTGCCATCGTCTATGATGACAGCGAGGGCACCGTCAGCACGATTGTCTGCAACTGGTTCGGCGCAGGCAGCGCAGGCCTTGCCGATCCCGACAGCGATTCCTCCATCCAGAGCTATGCCAACATCTATGACACAAACTGGCTGACAAAGGGCAACTGCATGATCGCGCCCGGCGTCGAGCGCGTGGACACCGTGAAAACCGATAGCGGCTATGAGATGAAGAGCATCTGGTCTCGAAATGACCTGAGCGATACATCGATTCTCAAGCTCTCCACCGCGACGGGCTATATCTACGGCTATGTGCAGGATCTGGAAAGCGGCATGTGGCAGTACATCATTCTGGACTTTGCCACCGGCGAGACGGTATTCACCATGGACGTCTCCAACAAATATGGCTACAATAACATGGCTATCGGTATGTATGCCGGAAACAGCGGCAACGCGCTCTACTGCCCGACGGGCTATCTGGAGCTGCTCAGATTACAGGATCGCTTCGTCTATCTGCCCGAAATGCCGTACCGAGAGGTCGATCTCGATAAGGCCGCGCGGAACGTACTGACACAGGAACAGTTTGAGCAGGCCGGCGGCGAAGGTACGGTCGCGAGCTGGCACAATACTGTGACGGTCGAAAATGTTCATCCCAACACGACGGTCTCGTTCCGGATGAACAATCTTTCCGGAAGCGCCGCTGATTTGGAGCTCTATGCCTACGGTGCAGACGGGAAGCTGGCGGAGGTCGGCAAAGAGCTGTGGTCGATCACGGATGAAGAAGACAGCGCCGTGGATACGCTTTCTGACGGCACATTGTATGAGCTGCGTGTGAGTGTCGCGGACGGCGGCGCGTTCGACCTGAGCGAGACGGAAAAGGAAATCAAAATTTCCGTTGTACTTGCGAAGTAAGACTCAAGGAAGGCTCCGGTGCCAAAAGCGCCGGAGCCTTTCTCAACCTGTCAAAAAACCACAAAATCACTTCCACGAATATCGCCAAAAAGTTACTGTTACAACGCTGTTCCAAACCGCTTTTTAGCGCATTTTTCAACTTCTCGCACAAACGGCCCACGTTTGCTTTCACGAGCAAAAGCGGGTACACACTCACCTTCGCCAACAGGATCGCACACAGCGGCTTACACGGCGAAACACGGGCCTTCCGGACAGGGCCGCTATCACTACCCTCGGAGCGTTCCGCACGTTCACCAACATCCCCGGGCCGGGTATCAGAACGGCAAGTTTTGCCGCTTTTGGGGCTTGGTCGGGGGTGCTCCCAAAGAACGCAGGGAGCCTCGGGACAGCGATGCGCTCATGTGCGTCGCTGTTCCGAGGCGTCGCGGCCCCGCTGGGCTGCGTGATCTGTTTGCAATTTGGTGATGTTGCTGTTTTTTTCGCTCCGTGCGCAGTACTTTCTGAACGTGCGAGGTGGGGGGGTATTACTACCCTCGGCGTGCTCTGTGTGTTGCCAAAACGCTGGACGGCCGCTTGTCAAAGCGGCTATTTTGCCGTTTTCTGAGGTCAGTGGGCATTGCTCCCCGCGCGACGCCTATTTTCTTGCGAATATGCAGGTATCCCTGTCGGAAAATTCAGTTGCAAACGCTATTGCGTTATGGTACGATGAGTTCAAAAAAACGCAGCTTTTGCGGAGGATTTTTATGAGCGTATGCACCTTTATCGCTTCGGATTTTCCCTTAAAAGAAGTCGCGCCAGTTCGGGACTATCCGCTTGAAATAAACCTTGATGACGGCGAAATGTATGATGGCGACGCGGATGATAACTATTCCCTGCCTCCATTTACAGATGTATGGGAATATACCGGCAAAAAGTACGGTGTCCACCTGGAATGGAACTACTGCACAGAGGGCAGAGCAAAACAGCTTACAGAGTATCTGAAAAACGCCTTACGGAACGCGGATTCCGTGGAGTTCTGGCGCGTGTGGTTAGGGGTTAGCGATGAATTTGACGACTTTGAGGACAGCCCTGTTATTCATCGACAGACCATTTCCGTTGATGAACTTACCGTAAAGCATATCGAAGAAATCGACCGCTCCGATGTTTGGAATACTCCTGATAAAACGCATCCGAACAGGCCGTCATTCTATTGCTTGGAAATCAGACGACACTGATTTTTGGAGGTACTTCCGATGATAAAAGAAATTGAGATCCAAGGTTGTATTACCGTTCCTGAAGATGTCTCGATGGATGAAGTGATCGATAAATTCATCGCGTTTGTTGAGGAAAATGATTGGAGTTTCGGCGGTGGGTACAAGACAATTATCGACGGATACTATATGAACGATGATGGTACACGAGGAAAATATGTCCTTGATGAGTAAACAGGCTTAACCGCAAAAGCGAAGTATTCGAGCAATATATTTGTGGCGCGGAAGGCGCGTTCGAGAAGGCCATTGACATACATGGCATGACCAATATGGAACTTGTTCAGGGGGAGCACGGGAAATGTTGGAAAACCATCGCGATTGGAAAAATTCTGTTCAGCTTTTAGGATCAAGGCTCGCGCCGAAAAGAGGATGTCTCAATGAATCACACAAAATATCTGCATATTCATGACTGGAACTACTGGTGGGGCTATTACCGCTGCGGCAAGGACTGGGAACCTTTCCACGCGGCTGAATTTTCTCTTACCGAGGACGAGGCGGGAGAGGTGTCCTTTTTCCACTTTGATTTCTATAACCTCCCCGCGCTTCGCCAGATGATCCGGGCCGGTGAGTTTGTGGAGCCGGACAGTCCGGATCATCCGAGCTTTCTGGAGCAGGCGGAGCGGCTCAAAAACGGTGAACAGGACTGGTTCATCGGGGCGCTGTACTATCCGCATTTTTCACCGGAGACGCGTTTCTGTAACGCCTCCGTCCGGAGCGGTGTCCCGCTGACACAACTGCTTTCCCCATCTGTACCGCCCGATTACGGGGTGATCTTTTTCCGAGAGGAGCGCCCCCTCACTTCGGAGGTTCTGACGCATTGGGTGGAAACACTGTCCCGGCCCCTGTTCGGCCAGCCGTTTTCCTGCACGCTTGCACAAGTCCCCAGCAGGCAGGAGGCGATGGAGCAGTTTGAGAATGAGATGCGGCTGACGCGATGAAATGTACGGTATCGTTTACCACTGATTTCCCGTTGAAAAGCAGCTGAGAGGGAGGCATTTCTTATGGAATTAAGACTCACGGAGCAGGAGGCTCTGACGCTGTATCGAATCATTCTGCGGTGGGATGAATTAGGCAGCTTGACCACAGAGGATGACGAGGAACGTCAGCTGCTATGGGATCTATCCTGTACGCTGGAAAAAGAACTGGAGCCGGTGGATGATGCCGTGAAACGCAGACTGCTTTGACCGCGTAAGCGCCCACCGGTTCGAAGCCTTTGATGTGACGCTGTTTTCTTTGACGCTGACGGATCTTGAACTGCAGAAAAGACGCCGGTGTCGCGGGATGATATTGACAAAGGGGGAAATGATGCTATAATATCTGCGAATGGTTCGCAGATTGGAGGGCTGCTGATGTCAGGCTATAATACAAAACAGCGAAGAGCCCTGCTTGCTTTTTTAGGGGAACACCCGGACGAGCTGCTAACTGCACGCCAGATGGCGGATGCGCTGGCAGAGAAGCAAATCAGTCTCAGCGCTGTGTATCGAAATCTTGCGCAGCTGGAAGCGGAAGAAAAGGTGCGCCGCAGCGCAAAAAGCGGGTCGCACGAAGCGTTTTATCAGTATCTTGACGCCAAGGGCTGCAAGGGCGCGCTGCACATGAGCTGTGTGAAGTGCGGAAAAACCTTTCACATGGCCGACAGCAACGCCGCCCTGTTTGCAAAGCACCTGGCGCAGAACGAACAATTCACGCTGGACGCAGCCGACACGATCCTCTATGGGATCTGCTCGGACTGCAAGGGAAAATAACGAACAGAAGGGAGGACAGACCATGACAAAGAAGCCTTGCTTTATGACGCGCCTGCTGGCGGCCGTGCTGGCCGTTGTCATGCTGTTCTCTGCCGTCTATATTGCGGTCGAAGCCGATCATGACTGCTCCGGCGAGGACTGCGCCATCTGCCATCAGATCGGTGTCTGCGAGAATCTGCTGAAATCTCTGGGGCTTGCCGGTGCTGCCGCAGCGGTCACTGCTGCGTTTACATATACCATGTGCAAGGCGATCCTGCCCTGCGCAGAGACGACCGACACACTGACGCTTGTTGCGCTCAAGGTAAAGCTTTCGAATTAAAAACAGGACTTTTACAAGGGCGAAGTCTATCCGTTTTCGGATAGGCTCTTGCGGTTTTGCCGCTGCCCTTGTATTTTTGCGCCTATTTTTCAAAAATTCGGAGGTTTTATTATACTATGAAGAAAATGATTCCCCTGTTTCTTGTGCTGACCATGGTGGTCGGCCTGCTTGCCGGCTGCGGCAAAAAGAATGCCGCAGAGACGGGCGAGAGCGATTCCAATAAACTGAGCGTTGTCACCACCATCTTCCCCGAATACGACTGGGTCAAGGAAATTCTCGGCGACAAGGCCGAGAGCACCGACCTGACCATGCTGCTGGACAACGGTGTTGACCTGCACAGCTACCAGCCCACAGCGGATGACATCGTCAAGATTTCCGACTGTGACCTCTTCATCTATGTGGGCGGCGAGTCCGATGGCTGGGTAGAAGATGCGCTGAAGGAAGCCACCAACAAGGATATGAAGGTCATTGATCTGCTGGAGGTGCTGGGCGATTCCGTGAAAACAGAAGAGACCGTTGAGGGTATGCAGGAAACGGAACACGCCCACGACCACAGCAAGGAGGTTTCCACCTTTGAAGATCATGAGGTTCAGGACAGAAGCCTGTCCGACTGGGCGGGCAGTTGGCAGTCTGCCTACCCCTTTGCGCTGGACGGAACGCTGGACGATGCCTTTGCAGCGATGGCAGAGGAAGGCGAGATGACCGCAGACGAGTATAAGACTTACTATCAGAACGGCTACAAAACGGACATTACCAATATTAACATTGAAGGCGACCACATTGCGTTCACCTATGAGGACGGCAAAAAGGTCGGCTCTGACTACAAGTATATCGGTTATTACATTCAGAACTGGTCTACCGGCACCAAGGCGGCCATGTATCGCTTTGAAGCGGTAGACAGAACCTCCGGCGCACCGATCTACATCGAATTCAACGACCACATGATCGAATCGGCTGCGCCCGAGCATTTCCACATCAGAATGAGCAACGAGAGCTTTGACGCCATCGTTGATCCGGAAAAGTCGTGGCCGACCTTCTTCCCAGCTGATATGACCGGTGAAGATCTCTGCGAGCACATGGAGGGCCACGGCCACGACCACGAGGAGGAAGCTGACGAGCATGTCTGGCTGTCCCTGAAGAATGCCAAAACGCTGGTTGCCGCGATTGCCGACGCTTTGCAGGAGCTTGATCCCGATAACAAGGATACCTACGCCGCCAACGCCGCGGCTTACATCGAAAAGCTCTCCGTGCTGGATGGCGCGTACCAGTCTGCCGTGGACGGCGCGGCGCGCAAGACTGTCCTGTTTGGCGACCGCTTCCCATTCCGCTATCTGGTGGATGACTACGGCCTGAGCTACTACGCCGCCTTTGCGGGCTGCTCCGCCGAGAGCGAAGCCAGCTTTGAAACGGTATCCTTCCTCGCAAAGAAGGTGGATGAGCTGAAGCTGCCCTGCGTGCTGACCATTGAGGGCAAGAATCATAAAATTGCCGAAACCATTGTGGAAAACACCGCCGAAAAGAACCAGAAGATCCTGACCATGGACTCCATGCAGTCCACCACCTCTGAGGATGTGGCAAACGGCACCACCTATCTCTCTGTCATGGAGCAGAACCTCTCCATGCTGAAAGAGGCACTGGGTTAAGGAGGCAGGATGATGGCTCAGCTCACTTGTCAAAAGCTCTGCGTCGGCTACGATGGGAAGCCCGTTCTGCAAGACCTTGATTTTGAGATCTTTGCGGGCGACTACCTCTGCATCGTGGGAGGAAACGGCTCCGGCAAGAGTACCCTTATGAAAACGATCCTTGGCTTGCAGCCGCCCATCAGCGGCAGAATTTTGACGGGCGACGGGCTGAGGAAAAATGAGATCGGCTATCTGCCGCAGCAGACCGTTGTCCAGAAGGACTTCCCGGCATCCGTGAGAGAGATCGTTCTCTCCGGATGCCAGGGGCGCTGCGGCAGCCGCCCCTTTTACAACAGAGAAGAAAAGAAACTGTCGGCGGACGCCATGGGGAAAATGCAGATCACGCCCCTTGCCAAACGCTGCTACCGGACACTCTCCGGCGGTCAGCAGCAGCGGGTGCTGCTCGCCCGCGCCCTGTGCGCCACCAGAAAAATGCTGCTTCTGGACGAGCCGGTCTCCGGCCTTGATCCCAAGGTGACGGCGGAATTGTATGCGCTCATTCAAAAGCTTAATTGCGAGGATGGCATCACCGTTGTGATGATCTCCCATGACCTGAACGCGGCGCTGCAATATGCGAGCCACATCCTGCACATCGGGGACACGGTCTTCTTCGGCACCAAGGCGGCTTACCTGAACGAGTTCCCCCAGGTATGGCAGAAGGGTGGTGTGGCGCAATGATGGCGATCTTTGAAAAAATCGCGTTCTACTGGGCCTATCCCTTTGTGCGCTACGCGCTCATCGTCGGTGTGCTGATCGCACTGTGCTCGTCGCTTCTGGGGGTGACGCTGGTGCTCAAGCGATTTTCCTTTATCGGCGACGGGCTTTCCCATGTGGCCTTCGGCGCGATGGCTATCGCCGCTGTGCTGAAGTTGACGGACGATATGCCCCTGACGCTGGGCGTCACGGTGGTCTGTGCCGTTCTGCTGCTCCGCACGGGGCAGAACACGAAGATCAAGGGCGATGCCGCTATCGCCATGATCTCAGTGGGAGCGCTGGCCATCGGGTATCTGCTGATGAACCTCTTCTCCACCTCGTCCAACCTCTCCGGCGATGTGTGCAGCACGCTGTTCGGCTCCACCTCCATCCTGACGCTGTCAAAAAGCGAGGTCTGGCTGTGTGCGGGACTGTCCGTGGTGGTCGTGGCGGTGTTTCTGCTCTATTACAACAAGATCTTTGCCGTGACCTTTGACGAAGACTTTGCCAAGGCGGTGGGGACAAAGGCAGACCTGTACAATCTGCTGCTCGCCGTCATCGTTGCTGTGGTCATCGTGCTGGCGATGAATCTGGTCGGCTCGCTGCTGATCTCCGCGCTGGTGATCTTCCCGGCGCTGTCCGCCATGCGCCTCTTTCAGAATTTCCGGTCCGTGACGGTCTGCTCCGCCGTACTGTCGGTGAGCTGCGCGGCGCTGGGCATTTTAATCTCCATTTTAGCGGGGACGCCAGTGGGCTCCACCATCGTAGCGGTGGATATTCTGGCATTTTTGATTTGTTCGACCCTTGGCCGCGCAAGGGGAGGGGAAGCGGGATGAAACGGATTTTCTGTCTGCTGCTGGCTGCCTGCATGATGCTTTCCCTCTGCGCCTGCGGGAAAGGCCGCGAAAAGGACGCAGGAAATGACGCATCTTTTTCCAATGAAAAATCGTCTGCATCGGCTGAGAGCATTCCAACGCCGAAAGAACAGGAAACGCCGGACGAACAGCAGACCCCAGAGGAACCCGAACAGACACAAACATCTGCCGACGGCGTGGAGGTGGATCTGACGGTGCTCAGCAGCACCATGGTCTACTCCGAGGTCTACAATATGCTCTACAATGACCCGGCGCATTATCTCGGCAAGACCGTCAAGGCAAGGGGGACGTTTTCTATCTATCAGCTCGTGACAGACGGCGTTCTACAGCCTGACCCGGTATCCTACGCCTGCATCATTTCAGACGCGGCCGCCTGCTGCGCCGAGGGGATGGAATTTGTGCTGGAAGGCGATTATACCTACCCGGACGATTACCCGGAGCTGGGGGCGGAGATCACCGTCATCGGTGAATTTCAGTCCTATGAAGAAAACGGGATGACATGGTATCATCTGGTGAACGCAAGGCTGGCGTGATGCCGCGATAGCGCTGCGTACATAGTAAGCGTGACGATTTCAGGGAGAATAGGCAGACTTAACATAAACTTTATTCCTGTTATGATAACATAATCTATAAATACCCTGCTCTGGACGGAACACTTCTGCAAGGAACCAGATAGGCTGCAAAAACAGAAATGATCAACGATGGAGAATATGCATGACTTTTGAAATTCACAGCGACATCACGAATCGTTCTATGACCATAGCCTCCCGCGCGATGCGCAAGGTGCTGCGGCGAAAACGCAGCATCCTTTGGGCCATTTTCGACTGGAGCGTCTTTTTCATCAACGCTCTGCTGCTGATCCCATTCGACGGAGAGCCTTTTACGCTTGATGCCGGCACGGTGATTTCCCTGCTGGTAGAGGTGATGCTGCTGTCCGTTCTGCTGTTTCAGGATCGGCTCAACGGCATGATCGCCTGCAAAAACGCGCTGGCAGGCACAAAGGACTATCATATCGTGTTCGGCGAGGAGTCCTATACCGTCAT
>OHTC01000854.1_pt1 | contig 13330 bp, 10 predicted proteins | sample 1578801 | NCBI WGS metagenome assembly OHTC01 (sample SAMEA3879556, study PRJEB24766) | human gut metagenome | biome: human-associated habitat; feature: feces | place: USA | collected 1985/1987 | reverse complement strand
GACAGAGCACACGCCCACGGAATGAAAGTGGCGGCTCATGCGGAAGGAAAGAAAGGTGTTGACATTTCCGCAATGTACGGCGTCGATACAATCGAGCACGGTGCGGTTATGAACCCCGAAAGTATAGAAGCGTTGAAAGCGCGCAAAGGTGCGGTTGTTGCAACATATTCGCCTGCGTTGCCGAACTGGTTGTTGCCGCCTTCCGTAACAAAACTCAACGAGGACAGCAACTACAACACCAAATTGGTTCTGGACGGAATGAAAGTTTGTTCTCGTCAAGCGTATGACGCGGGAGTTGCGGTTGGTATGGGCACGGATTCGTCCTGTCCTTTCTGCACGCAGTACGATTTCTGGCGTGAGGTCGTGTACTTCCACAAAGTAGGCGGTTTTACCCCCGAACAGTCGTTGCGTGTCGCAACGCTCGGCAATGCAGAAATTTTGGGTATGGACAAAATCACGGGGTCGATTGAAGTCGGAAAATCCGCAGACATAATACTTGTCGATTCAAATCCCGTTGACGACCTCACGGTGCTCCGTAATGTCAGAACGGTGATTGCAAGCGGCAGAGTTATCAGAAAACCGTCCGTAAAACGCAATAAAATGATTGAAGAAGAACTCGACACCATAATGAAAGGGCTGTGATATGAACGACTACGAACTCAATTATTCCGAAAGCATAACCGTAAACGACGAAATTATGAATATCCGTGTGCTTGCGCGCAAATGCGGATTGCCCGTAATGCTGTTTCTGCACGGCGGCCCCGGGGTTTGCGACAGGCATTGGGTCATAGAAAAACAGTCGGAACTTGCCGAAAAATTTACAATGGTGTGTTGGGACCAGCGCGGGTCGGGCAAGAGTTACAACAAGAATATCCGCAAACAGCAGCTGACCGTCGACGACTATGTGGAAGACGTAGAGTTTATGCTGGATTATCTTACAGGCAAATTCAGCGTCCGAAAAGTGGTGCTCGAAGGGCACAGCTGGGGTTCGGTGCTCGGCGTTTTTGCCGCTGTGCGTTATCCTGACAAAATTGCCGCATACATAGGGCAGGGGCAGTTCGTGGACGGCTGGAAAAACGAAGAACTTTCGCACCGTTTCTGCGTGGAAGAAGCACAAAAGGCAGGGGAAAAGAAAACCGCTGAAAAACTCAAAGCAAATCCCCCCGTCAAAGGCGAATATCCTTCGCAGAAAGCAATGATGTTGCAACGCGATTGTCTGGTGCGTTACGGCGGGTCGGACTACAACCACCGCGACGGACTTGTCAAATCCTTGTTGCTCCCTCTTCTCAAAACCAAAGAATACACGCTCGGTGACGTTGCGAAATACGCGCGCGGAGCGCTTTATCTGTCCGATTATCTGTGGGGGCAGGTGGTTAACTACCATTTCGGCGAAACGGTGAAAAAACTCGAAGTACCCGTGATAATCACGCAAGGCAAACACGACTACAACACGCCGTCCGAGCTTGCGAAAGAGTGGTTCGACGCGCTTGACGCGCCGTTCAAAAAATGGATATGGTTTGAAAATTCCGCGCATTCCCCAATTAAGGAAGAAAGCGAAAAATGGGGTCGGGAAGTGGTCGCGGCTCTTGCCGAAATCGGCATAGGCTGAACAAAAATATTACACGGGTAATTTGTTGCTTTTATTCGGTTGACTGCATAAATTCATAGTGCTAAAATCCTCGTTTGGAATAGGGGTACGGAGTCACTATGGATATCGCAAAACAACTTTCGTCCGTATCGGTTACGCTTGTCAACGACGACAAATACAACCACCGCGACGAAAAACCGTTCAACAGATTTTTGCACAAAGTGGCGGCGTTCTGCAAAAAGAACGTCGTTTTGCTTGTTGCAACCGTTGTCGCCGCGATTTCCTGCATTTTCGTTCCGCCCGACGCCGCTTACGCCGACTACTTTGACTGGAAAACGCTTGTCAGTCTGTTCTGTATGCTGGCAGTCATTGCCGCGCTCAGAAACATTATGTTTTTCCGCATTCTGGCAAGAAACATAATCAAAGTCTTCAAAACCACGCGAGCGTCCATAACCGCGCTTGTTTTCATCACATACGTAGCGTCCATGCTGATTGCAAACGACATGGCGCTGATTACGTTTTTGCCGCTCGGAATATTCGTGCTTGCCGCGGAAGACAAACACAAATATATGCCGTTCACGTTCGTTATGCAGACAATCGCCGCAAACCTCGGCGGTATGATTACGCCTTTCGGCAATCCGCAAAACCTCTATCTTTACAACACTTTCAACATTCCGACGGGTGAATTTTTCAAAATAATGGCGATACCGACCGCGATATCGTTGGTTTTGATTGCGCTTTGCTGTGTGTTTGTCAAAAAAGAACCGCTCGTATGCGAAGAACAGCAGATTGCAAAACTCAACGTCAAACGGGCGGTGGTGTATTTTGCGATGTTTGCATACGCAATCGCGATAGTTTTCCGTGCCGTTCCTTACTGGACGGGTTTGCTTGTAATTCCCGTTCTGCTCATTATGGACAGAAAAGCCCTGAAAGACGTCGATTATGCGCTTCTGCTCACTTTTATGATGTTCTTCGTTTTTTCGGGCAACTTGTCCAGAATTCCCGCCGTAAGCGAATTTTTCGGCGGTTTGCTTGAAAAAAACACCTTGCTTACGGGCGCGTTCTGCTGTCAGTTCATAAGCAACGTTCCGTCGGCTATACTGCTTTCGGGATTTACGGACAACTACGCTCCGTTGCTCGTTGCCGTCAACATAGGCGGTTGCGGAACGCTGATTTCTTCGCTTGCAAGCCTTATCACGTTCAAACAGTTCTGCGCAATCGAACCGAAAAAAGCAGGGAAGTACCTGGTTGTCTATCACGCAATGAGCTTCGGTTTTCTTGCCGTGCTCATACTTTCGTGCGTGTTTATATACTGATTGATTTGTTCGAAAGAACGGATATTTTAGTCCGATTTGAAAATTCGGTAAATTTCGGAAATTTCCGCAAAGCGGTTTTCAAATGTTGCAAAGTTGCCGAACAACAATTTGCAAATATGCAGTCAAGGTGGACGTGTTCAAATTCAATCACGCGCACTCATAACTACGTGTACTCATAATCGTGCACTCGTCACACGCGTACTCATTATAATCAGTTTAGTATCATCTTGCGCGCATAATGCGCGCATTGCGCACGCCTGCGCGACGCGCAATCAATAATCTTTGCGACCTACGATGTAATCGATGTCTGTGTTGAAATAATCGGCGAGCAGCCAAAGACTGCGAATACTCGGTTCTTTTTTGCCGAGCAACCACGCGCTGATGGTGTTCTGTTTGAGCCCGATTTTCTCGGCAAGTCCGACCTGATTGAGATTGTTTTCCTTCATAAGTTCCTTGATTCTGCTTGCAACCTGAACTTGTATCTGCATATCAAACTCCTTTTGATAATTCTAGCACCTTGGTGCTAAAATGTCAAGTCGCGCCATTGAAATGCGCAGGAGTGGGGTATTCGGGAATTGTCGAAATTCAAAATGTGTCGGGGAAGTGTGGTGCCGATGTTGATTTGAGATGTGTTTTCTGCTATAATCTCATTAAACGAACCACGGAGATTTTTATGGCTATAATTGTAAATCCTCCCACGCTGAACACTGTTGTACCCAACGCGCGAAAAAAACATAAGATTTTCGGCATTGCCGTCTATTGTTGCATTGCATTGATTGCGGCGTCTTTTATTAGTTTTGCCGCTGTCGGAATTGCCACTGTCACGACAATGGGGAAAATCAGTATGTTTTTCGCAATGATACCCTTTTTCGGGTTTGTGCTAGGGGGCGCTTTGCTCAGCGTTTTCAGCACAAAACGTGCAAGACTTGCGGGACTTGTCAATCTCCTCGACAGAGTTGAAAGCTCCGATTACAGCGTTTTGGTGTCGTTGAGCCCCGTTGCGGAAGCCGCATATATGACGCGCACCGCCGAAACGGTCAAGAAATGCGTTGCGCAGGGGTTGCTGCCCGATTACGAAATCGTTGCCGACGTAGTTGTGGCGAAAAAGTCGATTGCCATGTCCGATGCGGATGCAAAAACCGCGTATGACGATTATATCGCGCTTGCCATGCCGAATGCGGCGTATGTCGATATGGTGAGAGACGAGTCAAAACCCGCGTTTTGTCCTTCGTGCGGCGCGCCGACAGGCGACGGCAGCGGGAAATTCTGTCAGTATTGCGGAGCAAAACTCCGTTCGGAATGAGAAAACAACGATATTCAGAGAAACGGCATACCGAATGTGGTATGCCGTTTTCATAAAACCGCAATATATTTTATTTTCTTTCAAAAACCGCATTCAAATTTTTGACAACGACCGTTAAATGGTGTATTATTTGACTATGCAGTTTTCAGGCGGAAATGTATCCATAAAAACGGTATTCCGTTTGCCCGCGAGCGCCTCTCACTACGGCGCGGTGTGCGGTGCGGATTTCTGCCGTGAAATCGGCTGTATAGGATAAACAGGGCAGTTTTGCGTGTGCAAACTGCCTTTTTTTGAACGTTCGGAGGTAGTATGAAAAAGGTTGCCGTAATCATGGGCAGCGACAGCGATTTGCCCGTCGTCAGCAAAGCAATGGACACTCTTGCCGCATTCGGAGTGGAGTACGAAGCGCACGTTTATTCCGCGCACCGCACCCCTCTCGAAGCGAAATCTTTTGCGGAAAACGCCGCCCAAAACGGATTTGGCGTAATCATTGCCGCCGCAGGCAAAGCCGCTCACCTTGCGGGAGCTCTTGCCGCTTCAACGGTACTTCCCGTAATCGGCATCCCCGTGAAAAGTTCCACGCTTGACGGACTTGACGCGCTTCTTTCCACGGTTCAGATGCCCGCAGGCATTCCCGTTGCGACAGTTGCAATCGACGGAGCTGCAAACGCCGCTTTGCTTGCCGTTCAGATACTCGCCGTAAGCGAGCCCGAACTCGCCGCCAAACTTGCGGCAAAACGCGAAGCCGACAAAGCCGCGGTTCTCGAAAAAGACAGACAACTCAACGCAAAGTAAGGTGTGATATGGAAAAATCTTTCAGCGAAAGCTATAAAAGCGCAGGCGTAGACATCACGGCAGGTTACAAAGCCGTCGAACTTATGAAGTCGCATATCGCGCGCACAATGACTAGCGGTGCGTTGTCCGATATAGGCGGTTTCGGCGGACTGTTCGAACTCGACCTTACGGGCATCAAAAAACCCGTTTTGGTCAGCGGCACGGACGGCGTGGGTACGAAACTCAAATATGCGTTTATGCTCGACAAGCATGACACAATCGGTATCGACTGCGTCGCCATGTGCGTCAACGACGTCATCTGCTGCGGAGCTAAACCTCTGTTTTTCCTCGATTACATCGCTTGCGGAAAGAACGTTCCCGAGAAAATAGCCGCAATAGTTTCCGGCGTAGCCGAAGGTTGCGTTCAGTCGGGCGCGTCCCTTATCGGCGGAGAAACAGCCGAAATGCCCGGGTTCTATCCCGTCGACGAATACGACCTTGCGGGATTTGCCGTCGGCGTCGTAGACAAAGACAAGATACTCGACAACAGCAAAATGAAGGCAGGCGACGTTGTCATAGCGTTGCCGTCCAGCGGCGTTCACTCCAACGGTTTTTCTCTCGTCCGCAAGGTTTTTGCCGAAAGCGACCTTACCGCACCCCGTACGGAGCTCGGCGGAAAATCGCTCGGTGAAACGTTGCTCACCCCTACCAAAATATACGTCAAACCCATGCTCGCGCTTTTCGAAGCTGTCACGGTCAAAGCCGTGTCGCACATTACGGGCGGCGGTTTCTACGAAAACATTCCGCGCAGCATTCCCGCAGGACTCGGCGCGAAAATCTGCAAGTCCGACGTCAGAGTGCTTCCCGTGTTTGACCTCATCGCAAAAGAGGGCGGTGTGCCAGAACGCGATATGTTCAACACCTTTAACATGGGCGTGGGCATGAGCGTCGTTGTGGCGAAAGAAGACGCCGACCGCGCGCTCGAAGTGCTCCGCGCAAACGGAGAAGACGCTTATATCGTCGGCGAGATAATCGAGTCCGACGACAAAGTCGTCATTTGCTGAGGTGACCGTGGAAAGAGTACCCGTTGCAGTTCTGGTGTCAGGCGGTGGAACCAATTTGCAGGCTCTCATCGACGCTGAAAAAAGCGGCATTATAAACTCCGCTCACATCGCGCTTGTGGTGTCCAATTACAAAGAAGCCTACGCGTTGCAGCGTGCGGAAAAAGCGGGGATTGCGACATTCGTTGCCGATAAAAAGGACTTTCCGTCGCAGGAAACGTTCGAAAACGCGATAATCTGCGCGCTTGACAATGCAGGAATAAGACTTATAGTGCTTGCGGGATTTATGAGCATTCTGTCCGAGAAGTTCACTTCGCGCTATGCCGACCGCATTCTGAACGTTCATCCGTCGCTCATTCCGAAGTTCTGCGGAAAAGGGTTCTATGGGCTCAAAGTTCACGAAGCCGTACTCGCGGCAGGTGAAAAAGTCACGGGGGCTACGGTGCATTTCGTCAACGAAATACCCGACGGCGGCGAAATAATTTTCCAAAAGGAAGTTGCCGTTCACGAAGGCGACACCCCCGAAATTCTGCAAAGGCGGGTTATGGAAGAGGCGGAATGGAAACTTCTTCCCGCGGCTGTGGAAAAAGTTGCAAAAGATTTGATTTGCAAAAATTAATAACAAGACATTAAAACAAGCGTTCGGTTTCCGAAAACAACAAGCAATCGGAAGCCGCGCACAGAACATTACCGAGGACGATATGAGTATTTACGACGTTGAAAAAATCGGAAAACTGCTGAAAGAAAATTCTTATCCCGGGAGAGGCATTGTTCTCGGGAAAACCAAAGACGGCCGTCACGCGGCGTTTGCCTATTTCATTATGGGCAGAAGCGAAAACAGCCGCAACCGCGTTTTTGTGGAGAAAGAGGACGAACTCACGATTTATCCTTTTGACGAAAGCAAAGTCGAAGACCCGTCCCTTATCATTTATTCTCCCGTTCGCAGAGTCTGGAACAAGTGGGTTGTCACCAACGGCGACCAGACGGACACGGTCGTGGACGGACTTCTTGCAGGGGAGAGTTTCGCACTTGCTCTCGAAAAGAGAGAGTTCGAACCCGACGCACCCAACTATACCCCTCGTATCAGCGGCATAATCGACCTTGACGAAGGGTTCACGTATAAGCTGTCCATTCTGAAAAGCGCCGACGAAAAGGGTTCTGCGTGCAACAGATACTGCTATCGCTACGAACCTCTCGACGGACTCGGACATTTCATTCACACGTACAACTGCGACGGTAACCCCATTCCCACTTTTACGGGCGAACCCAGACGCGTGGCAATTCCCTCCGACATCGACACTTTCGCAAACGAAATCTGGAATTCGCTCAATCCCGACAACAAGGTTTCGCTTTACGTCAGTTTCATCGACCTTGCGACCAAACGTCGTACGTCCAGACTTTTCAACAAAAACGTCAAATAACCATTTGCGACAGGAGAATATATGAAAGAATTCGAGTTGAAATACGGTTGCAACCCAAATCAGAAACCTTCCAGAATTTTTATGCAGGACGGAAGCGACCTGCCCATAGAAATCCTGTGCGGACGTCCCGGATACATCAATTTCCTCGACGCGTTCAACAGCTGGCAGCTTGTCAAGGAAATCAAGGAAGCTACGGGGCAGTGTGCCGCAACCTCTTTCAAACACGTCAGCCCCACGTCCGCCGCAATCGGCAAAAAACTCAACGACAAACTTAAAAAGGCGTGTTTTGTCGACGACATCGAAGGACTTGACGACAGTCCCATTGCCTGCGCATATGCAAGAGCGCGCGGAACGGACAGAATGTCGTCTTTCGGCGACTGGATTGCATTGAGCGACGAATGCGACGCGACCTGCGCAAGAATAATCGCACGCGAAGTTTCCGACGGTATCATCGCTCCGTCCTATTCTCCCGAAGCTCTCGAAATTCTCAAAACCAAAAGAAAGGGCGCATACAACATCGTTAAAATCGACCCGAACTACGTGCCGCAGGAAATCGAACGCAAACAGGTTTTCGGCATAACGTTCGAGCAGGGCAGAAACAATTTCGCAATCAACCGCGCGCTGCTTGAAAACGTCGTGACCGAAAAACAAATTCCCGACGATGCGGCAACCGACCTTATAATCGCGCTCATTACGCTCAAATACACTCAATCCAACTCCGTGGCATATGCGGTCGACGGACAGGCAATAGGCGTCGGTGCAGGTCAGCAGTCCAGAATACATTGCACACGTCTTGCGGGACAGAAAGCCGATCTCTGGCAACTACGTCAACACGACAAGGTTCTCGGTTTGCAGTTCGCGGACGGAGTAGGCAGACCCGAAAAGAACAACATCATCGACATTTACCTTTCCGACGACGCGGACGACGTGCTTGCGGAAGGCGAATGGCAGAAGTGGTTTGCCGTAAAACCCGAACTATTTACCCGTGAAGAGAAACGCGCATACCTCGACACAATCAAAGGCGTATCCCTTGCCTCCGACGCGTTCTTCCCATTCGACGACAACGTCGTGCGCGCATACAAGAGCGGTGTTTCGTACATTGCGGAACCGGGCGGCTCTGTGCGTGACGACCTCGTCATCGACACTTGCAACAAACTCGGCATTGCAATGGCGTTTACGGGTATGCGTCTCTTCCACCATTGAGCCGAAAGTTCGGTAAGGTAGTGTAATCAACATAAAACAAACTTGAAATATACGAAACAGTCGCATAAAGTCTGAAAATGCAACTTGCCGCAAGTTGATAGTATCGAAATGCGGACGGTTGGAAGGTAACTTTGCGACGAAAAATTGTTGGAATCGGTGAAATATGAAAATTCTCGTAGTAGGTTCTGGCGGACGCGAACACGCAATAATCAAGGCGCTTGCAAAGAGCCCGAAATCCGATAAAATTTACGCGCTTCCCGGAAACGGCGGTATTGCCGCACTTGCGGAGTGTGTGCCGATCGGTGCAAAAGATATTCCCGCCATTGTCGATTTCGCGGTGAAGAATTCCGTGGATTATGCCGTTGTCGCTCCCGACGACCCGCTTGTGCTCGGTGCCGTCGACGCCCTCGAAAACGCGGGTATTCCTTGTTTCGGACCGCGCAAAAATGCCGCTATCATCGAAGGAAGCAAGGCGTTTTCCAAAGAGCTGATGAAAAAATACGGCATTCCGACAGCCGCGTACGAAACATTCGACGACGCGGACAAAGCGGTTGAGTACGTGCGTTCTTTGAGTGAAGGAAACATCGTCGTAAAAGCCGACGGACTTGCGCTCGGAAAAGGCGTCATAATTGCCGCAAACAAACAGGAAGCCGAAGACGCCGTTCTTTCCATGATGCGCGACAAAGCGTTCGGAGAGAGCGGAAGCAAAGTCGTCATCGAAGAGTTTTTGATGGGTCCCGAAGTTTCCGTCTTGTCTTTTACGGACGGCGAAACACTTGTGCCTATGGTGTCCAGTATGGACCACAAACGCGCGCTTGACGGCGACCGCGGACTCAATACGGGCGGTATGGGTACGGTTGCACCCAACCCCTATTACACTGCGGAAATCGCAAAAGAGTGCATAGACACCATTTTCATGCCCACCATTCGCGCAATGAAAGCAGAGGGAAGACCGTTTAAGGGTTGTTTGTATTTCGGTCTTATGCTCACCGAAAAAGGTCCGAAGGTCATCGAGTACAACTGCCGCTTCGGCGACCCCGAAACACAGGTTGTACTGCCTTTGCTCGAAAGCGACTTGTTGGAAATAATGCTTGCCTGCACGGAAGAAAGACTGTCGCAGGTTGAAGTGAAGTTTGCGGATAAGTCCGCTTGCTGCGTTGTTATGGCGTCGGAAGGTTATCCCGCAAAATATCTAACGGGCTTCGAAATCACTTTTGCCGACGGAGCGGAAAACGACATCTACGTCGCGGGCGCGAAACTCGAAGATGGCAAACTTCTGACTTCGGGCGGACGCGTGCTCGGCGTTGTCGCAACCGCACCCGAACTTTCCGAGGCAGTCAAGAAAGCATACGAGAAAGTTGACAAAGTTTCGTTTGCCAACGCGTTTTACAGACACGATATCGGCGCGCGCGCTCTCGCCGCCGCAAAAGAGGAGTGAATATGGTTTACAGAGTATTCGTCGAAAAGAAACCCGAACTCGCAGCAGAAGCACGCGCTTTGTTTGCCGACGCTACGGGAATGCTCGGTATCCGCGGATTGAACAAGGTAAGAGTGGTCAACCGCTACGACGTCGAAGGCGTGGACGGCGAACTGTTCGAATACGCAAAGCGCAACATCTTTTCCGAACCGCAGCTTGACGTGGTTTCGGACGAAATAGCAGAAGACGGTGCGGTAGCGGTGTTCGGCGTTGAACCTTTGCCCGGTCAGTTTGACCAGAGAGCGGACTCCGCCGCGCAGTGCATACAGATTGTTTCCTGCAAGGAAAGACCGCTTGTCGCAACGGCTAAAATTTATCTTCTGTACGGCGACATAACAAAATCCGACGTCGAAAAGATAAAGAAGTTTGTCATCAACCCCGTCGAATGCCGCGAAGCGGGTTTCGAACTTCCCGCAACGCTCAAAGCCGAATATGCGGTTCCCACGGAAGTGGAAACCTTGAACGGCTTTATTTCTCTCGACGAAAAGGGACTCGGCGATTTCGTAAAGAAATACGGTCTTGCAATGGACGCGGACGACGTGCATTTCTGCCGCGATTATTTCGCGTCCGAAAAGCGCGAACCCACGCTTACGGAAATCCGTATGATTGACACTTACTGGTCCGACCATTGCCGTCATACCACATTCCTTACGACTATTGACGGCGTCAAGTTCGAAGACCCTGCCGCGGAAGCCGCTTGGAATGAATATCTGAAAGGCAGAGAACAGCTCGGCAGAACACATAAGCCCATCAACCTGATGGACATTGCCACCATTGCGGCAAAACAGCTCCGCAAGGAAGGCAAACTCGACAAACTTGACGAGTCCGAAGAAATCAACGCTTGCACGGTCAAAATCAAAGTCGACGTCGACGGAAAAGACGAAGACTGGCTGTTGCTGTTCAAGAACGAAACGCACAATCACCCCACCGAAATCGAACCTTTCGGCGGTGCCGCAACCTGCATAGGCGGCGCAATCCGCGACCCGCTTTCGGGAAGAGCGTATGTTTATTCCGCTATGCGTGTTACGGGTGCGGGCAATCCTTTGAAACCGCTTTCCGAAACAATGAAAGGAAAACTTCCGCAGAAGAAAATCGTGACGACTGCGGCGGCAGGTTACAGTTCTTACGGCAATCAAATCGGTCTTGCAACGGGAATTGTCGACGAAATTTATCACGAAGGATACGTCGCAAAACGACTTGAAATAGGCGCGGTCACCGGCGCGGCACCTGCACGCAACGTAGTGCGCGAATGTCCCGCTCCCGACGACGTCGTCATACTTCTCGGCGGACGTACGGGACGTGACGGTTGCGGCGGCGCGACGGGAAGTTCCAAGGCGCACAGCACGGAGTCCCTTGCGGCTTGCGGTGCGGAAGTCCAGAAGGGTAATGCTCCCGAAGAACGCAAACTCCAACGTCTCTTCCGCAACAGCGAAGCGTCGCTCATAATCAAACGTTGCAACGACTTCGGCGCAGGCGGTGTGTCCGTGGCGATAGGCGAACTTGCCGACGGACTGGAAATCGACCTTAACGCCGTACCCAAGAAATACGAAGGTCTTGACGGCACCGAACTTGCAATCAGCGAATCGCAGGAAAGAATGGCGGTTGTGGTTGCGCCCGAAAACGTGGAGAAGTTCAAAGCGCTTGCATACGCCGAAAATCTCGAAGCAACCGTTGTTGCAAAGGTTACGGAAGAGCGCAGACTGAAAATGAAATGGAACGGCAAAATCATCGTCGATTTGTCGCGCGATTTTCTCAATTCCAACGGTGCCGAAAAGCACACGACGGCAACGGTCGTCGCTCCCGAAAAAATTGGGAAAGCCATACCTTCCGATTTTGCGGAAGGAATGAAAACGCTTGCCGACGACCTCAACGTTTGCTCCAAACGCGGACTGTCCGAACGCTTCGACAGCACAATCGGAGCGGGTACCGTTCTTATGCCTTTCGGCGGCAAAAACCAGCTCACCCCCATACAGTGCATGGTCAACAAGGTTTCCGTCGAAAAAGGCGAAACAAGCACTTGTTCGCTTATGTCTTGGGGCTTTAACCCCTATTTGAGCGAACAGAGTCCTTTCCGCGGAGCATATACCGCTGTCATCGAAAGCGTTGCGAAACTCATCTGCGCAGGTGCCCGTTTCGAGGACGTATACCTCACTTTCCAGGAGTATTTCGAAAAGCCGATGAATCGTCCCGAACGCTGGGGCAAGCCTCTTGCCGCACTTCTCGGAGCTTACAGAGCGCAACGTGACCTCGGTATCGGCGCGATAGGCGGCAAGGACAGCATGAGCGGCACTTTCGAACATATCGACGTACCGCCAACGCTCGTGTCCTTTGCGGTTACGGCCGAGAAAAACGAGAATATTCTTTCCAACGATTTTAAAGCCGCGGGACGTCAGGTACGCATTATCGAATGTCCTTACGGCGAAGACGGATTGCCCGTTGCGGCGCGTTTCCTAGAAAACGCAGACAAAGTTACCGACCTTATGCGTGCGGGTAAAGTCTACGCGGCGTTTACGCCTACTTACGGCGGCGTTGCGGAAGGTGTGCTAAAATCGTGTATGGGCAACGGTTTCGGTTTCGCGTTCGACAAAGAACTTACGCTTGCCGATATATTCGGATACAAATACGGTGCGTTCGTCATCGAGTGTTCCGACGACGTCAAAGACGGCAGACTTCTCGGCAAAATCACCGAAGAAAAGCAGTTTGTTTACGGCACGGAAAAAGTTGCGCTCGGCGCGCTTTCGGAAATTTACGAAAACAAACTGGAACCCGTTTTTGCCTGCAACATCAAGCAGGGTAACGGTGCTGTTGCTCCCGTATCCTACACTGCGGGTTGCAAGGTCAAACCGTCCTACCACATCGCAAAACCCCGCGTGCTCATTCCCGTGTTCCCCGGAACCAACTGCGAATACGACAGCGCGAAAGCCATACGCAGAGCAGGTGCCGAACCCGAAATTTTCGTTGTCAACAACCTGACTGCGGATTCTATCGCGGAGTCCGCGCGCGTGTTTGCCGAAAAGACGGCGAATGCTCAGATAGTGTTTATCCCCGGCGGTTTCTCCGGCGGTGACGAACCCGACGGAAGCGGCAAGTTCATCACGTCTTTCTTCCGCAACGCTAGAGTTGCAGACGCCGTACGCGAACTGCTCGGACACCGCGACGGTCTTATGGCGGGTATCTGCAACGGCTT
>OHTC01000845.1_pt1 | contig 13482 bp, 10 predicted proteins | sample 1578801 | NCBI WGS metagenome assembly OHTC01 (sample SAMEA3879556, study PRJEB24766) | human gut metagenome | biome: human-associated habitat; feature: feces | place: USA | collected 1985/1987 | reverse complement strand
TCTCTTGGGGGATCAAAAGGGGGCCATTCTCTCACGTGAGAGAATGGCCCCCTTTAACGCACCCCTGCACGGTGCAGGGGAATAAGAACCAGCGCTGCCGCGCTGTAAACCCTCAGACGATAGGATCGTCAATATCTCTCGTCGCATACGCGTTCAGCGACCAATCCGCCCGCGCGCCGGCGAGATACTCATAATACCCCTGTGCGCCGATCATCGCGCCGTTGTCACCACAGAGCTTGAGCGGCGGCATGTAGAGCCGGTAGCCGTGCTTTCGGCACTCCTTTTCAAGCTCTGCGCGGATGAACGAGTTGGCCGCGACGCCGCCCGCGGCGACGAGTACCTTGCGCCCGCTCTGCTGCATGGCGAGCATGGCGCGCGGGACGAGCTCGTCGACGACGGCCTGTGTGAAGTCGCGCGCGAGCGCCGCGCGGTCAAGCTGCTTTCCCGTCTGCTCGGCGTTGTGGGCAAGGTTTACGACGGCGGTCTTGAGGCCCGAAAAGCTCATATCGAGAGGGCACCCGTCGATCTTTGCGCGCGGCAGCTCGTAGACGCCGCCCTCGCTCTCGTGGGCGAGCTTGTCCATCGCCGCGCCGCCGGGGTAGGGAAGGCCGAGCACGCGCGCAGCCTTGTCAAAGCACTCGCCCGCCGCGTCGTCGCGTGTTGCGCCGAGAAGCGCAAAGTCAGTGTAGTCGCGCACATCGACGATGAGTGTGTTGCCGCCGGACATGCACAGCGCCAGAAACGGCGGCTCAAGCTCCGGGAACGCTAAGTAGTTCGCGGCGATGTGGCCGCGGATGTGGTGCACAGGGATGAGCGGCACATTCAGCGCGTAGGCCGCGCTCTTGGCAAAGTTCAGCCCCACGAGCACCGCGCCGATCAGACCCGGCGCGTAGGTCGCGGCCACGGCGTCGATGTCTTTTTTCTCGACGCCCGCCTCCTTGAGCGCCTGATCGGTCAGCGCGGCGATGGCCTCGATGTGCTTACGCGACGCGATCTCCGGCACGACGCCGCCGTAGAGCGCGTGCAGGTCGGCCTGCGACGCGATGGCGTCGGAGAGGATTTTGCGTCCGTCCTCGACGACCGCGACGGCGGTTTCGTCGCAGGAGGACTCGAAAGCGAGAATTTTCATTGCTGCGCCTCCGCTTCTGCCGCGCCGAATTCCTTCGTCATAATGATGGCGTCCTCTTTCGGGTGGTCGTAGTAGTTTTTGCGGCGGCCCTCGCCGGTGCTGAGCCGGGTGAAACCCGTTTGTTTCAGCCGCGCCGCGACGCTGACGTTATCCTCCGGGCTGCCGTACAGCGCGATGGCGGCATAGTTGCTCTCACGCACCTCAAGCGTCAAGAACGCAAGGCCGCTGCCCTCGGCGAAGCGGATAAACACGTCGAGAAGCTGCCCCGCCACGCCGCCGCGGCGGCAGTTGGGGCGGACGGCCATCTTGGTGATGCAGCCCTCGTCCGCGACGGCGAGCAGCCCCGCGTAGCCGACGACGCTGCCGTTTTCTGCATCCAGCGCGACTAAGAAGGCCGAGCACGCGTTTTCAAGCTCCTCTGCGAGCATGTTGCGCGACCAGGGGTTTGAGAAGCATGTGCGCTCAAGCTCGGCAACGTCATTCAAATATTCGTTCGTCATCGGCACGATGTGGACTTTTTTCTTTAACTGTTCCATTGGTTTCCTCTGGTCATTTGGCTTCCAGCCAGTTTTTGCCCCAGTGGGCCTCGGCGGTCAGTGGAACGGAGAGGTGCACTGCGCCCTCCATCTCCTCGGTGAGGAGCCGTGCGACCGTCTCCTTTTCCTCCTCCGGGCACTCGACGATGAGTTCGTCGTGCACCTGCAAAATGAGCTTTGCCTTCAAGTTTTCTTTGCGCAGCCGCTCGTCGACGCGCACCATTGCGAGCTTGATGACGTCCGCGGCTGTGCCCTGGATGGGCATGTTGCGCGCGACACGCTCGCCGAACGAACGGGTATTGAAGTTGCTCGCCGCCAGCTCGGGCAGCGCGCGGCGGCGGTGCATCAGTGTTTCGACATAGCCGCGCTCTTTCGCCTGCGCGACGACCTCGTCCATATAGCGGCGGATGCCGGGGAAGCGCTCAAAGTACGTCTCGATATACTCCTTCGCCTCGTACACCGGCACGCCGATGTCCTGCGCGAGCGAGAAGGCGGAAATGCCGTATACGATGCCGAAGTTGACGGCCTTCGCGTGCGAGCGCATCTGCTTGGTGACCTGATCGCTTGGCACGCCGAAGACCTGCGCGGCCGTGACGGTGTGGATGTCCTCACCGGTCAGAAACGCCTGCTTCATCGCCTCGTCATCCGCGATGTGCGCGAGCAGCCGCAACTCGATCTGGCTATAGTCCGCGTCGACGAGCACGCAGCCGTCCGCGGGCACGAACATGCGGCGAAATTCGCTGCCAAGCTGCGTGCGCGTGGGGATGTTCTGTAAGTTTGGCTCGGTCGAGCTCAAACGGCCCGTCGCCGTGACGGTCATCTGGAAGCTCGTGTGGATGCGCCCGTCGGGCGCGATGACCTTCAAAAGCCCGTCGCAGTAGGTCGAGCGGAATTTCGCGTACTGGCGGTACTGCAAAACCTCTTCGACGATGGGATTCTCCCACCGGAGCTTTTCGAGCACGTCCGCGTTCGTCGACCAGCCGGTCTTCGTCTTTTTGCCGTGCGGGAGCTGCAAGCGTTCAAAGAGCACCTCGCCGAGCTGCTTGGGGGAGTTGATGTTGAACGGCCCGCCCGCCTCTTCATAGATGTGCTGCTCGAGCGTCTTGAGCTGCACTTCCATCTCGCTGCCGAAGGCCGCGAGAGCGTTCGCGTCCACGCGCATGCCCGCGTGCTCCATGCGCGCGAGTACGGCGCAGAGGGGCAGCTCTACTTTATAATAAAGCTCGTGCAGCTCGCGCTTCTCAAGTTCGGGGGCAAAGGCCTCATACAGCGCATCGACGGCGCTGGTATAGACGTGGAACGCCGTCTCGGCCTCGGCCGTGTCGCCGAGCATCGAGAAAGCGTCTGGATCTAAGTGCTTCGGCTCGGCAAGCGTCTGGTGGAAGTAGGCGGCGAAGAGCGACGCGACATCGTACTTGCCCGCCGTCGCGTCGAGCAGGTACCCTGCGAGCGCGGTGTCAAAAATGAACCCTTCGATGGGAAGGTCGTTTTCGAGCAGCGTGCGCTGGAGGTCCTTGACGTTGTGGCTGACTTTCTTGATAGCATCCGAGAACAGGGCGCGCAGCAGCGCGTTCCAGTCGCCCTCGTAGCGGCTGAAGTAGAACTCGGCAGAGACGGCGGTCGATTCGCCTGCAACGAAGTCGACGATCACGCCGGAAAGGTCCGGCAGCGCCAGCAGCGTCACGTGCTCCGCCTTGAGGAAGAGCGAGAGATATTCCTCGGCCTTTTCCACCGTGGTCACGGCCTCGGCGGTCACGGTGAGGTCGACCGGCTCCTCGGCGGCGGGGATGTCGGCGGGCGGCTTGAGACCGTATTTGTCGATGAGCTTGGTAAATTCCAGCTTCATAAAGAGCGGATAGAGCGCGTCTGACGGCGCCTTGCGCAGATTGTCCTGCGGAGAAAATTCGAGTGGTGCGTCCGTCACGATGGTCGCGAGGTGGAAGCTCTGGCGTGCGCTCTCCTCGCCCTCGGTGAGCTTTTTGATGACGTTCGGCTTGGCCTCGATATCGGGGAGCAGCCGGTAAATTTCGTCGATGCTCTGGTATTTCTGGATGAGCGCCATCGCCGTCTTTTCGCCAACGCCCGGCACGCCGGGGATATTGTCGCTCGCGTCGCCCATCAGGGCTTTGAGGTCGACAATGTGGATGGGCGCAAAGCCGTAGACCTCACGAAAGCTCTCGGGCGTCATGTCCTTCGTCGTGGTCTGGCCCATGCGCGTGGAAATGAGCTTGACGGTCGTGTGCTCGGTCACGAGCTGCAAAGAATCCTTGTCTCCCGTGGCGACGACACAGTCCCAGCCTGCGCTTTCGCACTTGCGCGAGATCGTGCCGATCAGATCGTCGGCTTCAAAGCCCGCGAGCTCGTAGCGGGGAATGTTCATCGCGTCGAGCACGTCCTTGAGCACCGGCATCTGCATGGCGAGCTCTTCGGGCATGGCGTGGCGCGTGGCCTTGTAGCCCTCGTACTCGAGGTGGCGGAACGTCGGCTCGCGGCGGTCGAAGGCGACGCACAGCGCCTCGGGCTTTTCCTCGTCGAGTAAGCGGCCGAGCATCGTCAGAAAGCCGAAGATCGCGTGGGTGAAAAACCCGTCGCGCGTGGTGAGCGGACGGACACCGTAATAGGCGCGGTTGATGATGGAGTTGCCGTCTAAAACCATCAGCTTCACGGCATGCACCTCCCAAAATGCAAATTTTTACTAAATATAGTATAGCGCAAAGCAAACAAAAACACAACAGAAACCGGCGGAACTCTCGGCGCGGAGTGAGAAAGTGTGGTAAAAATAAACAGAACACTTGCAATTTCTTGTCGGGATGCTTATAATATTGACTGAAAATCTGTTTTGCTTCCTAATTTTTTGTTAGGAAGCGGGCGGAAAAACAAAAAAGAAAGGGAGAAAATCATGGAAAAGCTATTTAAGCTGAAGGCCAACGGTACTACGGTACGCACCGAGATCCTTGCCGGTCTTACCACGTTTATGACCATGGCCTACATCATCGCGCTCAACCCGAACCTGCTGACCAACTTTGCAGTGGGTACGCCGCTGTGGAACGGTGTATTCCTTGCCACCTGCATCGCCTCGGCAATCGGCACGATTTGCATGGCGTTTTTCGCCAACAAGCCGTTCGTCATGGCGCCCGGCATGGGACTCAACAGCTTCTTCGCGGTGGTCGTCGCCAACATCGCGGTCATCAACGAGTGCGAGTACGAGTCCGCGTTCCAGGCGGCGCTCGTCATCATCCTTGTCGAGGGTATCGTGTTCCTCATCCTCACGCTCTTAAAGGTGCGTGAGAAGATCGTGGAGGCCATTCCTCTCGGCGTGCGCTACGGCATCGCTCCCGCCATCGGCCTGATGCTGATGAACGTGGGCCTTGGCTCCAACGTCGGTATCTACTCTGAAAACGGCGGCCCGTTCTACATGATGCGTGACTTCTTCGGCGCGCTGACGCCCAGCATTATCAAGGGCAACATGGGCTCGGGCTACGATGCGATGGTCCTGACCGTCGTGACCGCGTTCCTCGGCGTTTTCGTCATGGTCGTCCTCGCCAAGAAGGGCGTGAAGGCGGCAGTGCTGCTCGGCATGCTGTTCTCGTCCGTCATCTACTGGGCGGGCAGCGCCATCTTCCTGCATATCAATCCGTTTGCGAGCCTCGCGACTGCGAGCTTTGTCCCGCCTTTCGCCGACATGGTCTCCACCACGCTTTTCAAGTTTGACTTTGCGGGCTTTGTGAACATCGGCTGGTTCACCGCCATCACGCTCGTCATCACCTTCTGCATGATCGATATGTTCGATACCATCGGCACGCTCGTCGGTACGGCCTCCCGCGCCGGCATGGTCGATCAGGACGGCAACATGCCCCAGATGAAGGAAGCCCTGCTGTCCGATGCCATCGGTACGGTCGCGGGCGCCTGCACCGGTACCTCCACCGTCACCACGTTCATCGAGTCCGCCTCCGGCGTGGAAGCGGGCGGCCGCACGGGCCTGACCGCGCTCACTGCGGGCATCCTGTTCCTCGCCTGCATGTTCCTCGCCCCCATCGCCGCCGTCATCCCCGGCGCTGCGACCTCCGCCGCGCTGATCTATGTCGGCGTTCTGATGCTCCAGGGCCTCAAGAATGTGGACTTCAGCGACATGGACCAAATGCTGCCGGTGTCCATCATGCTCATCGGTATGCCGATCTCCGGCTCCATCGGCCACGCCATCGGCCTGGGCCTCATCTCCTACACCTTCGTCAAGGTGCTCTCCGGCAAGGCTAAGGACGTCAGCGTTCTGACCTACGTGATCTCCGCTCTGTTCCTTGTCAAGTTCTTCGCCGTTGTGTAAGTGTGTGAAAACCCTTAAAAAGAGCGTCCCGTACGGGACGCTCTTTTTTTCTGCGCCGCGGTATGATATCATGACGAAGATACATAGGGTAATAGGAGCGCACGGCGAAAAAACCTTGAAAAATCAAGGATTGCAACTGCCGGTTGACAAATTTGACAGTGCGCTTTCTTCCCCGCAACCGCGAAATAGGCTATGATAACGCCATCCAGACGGCGCGGGACCGCGCCTTAGAATTCAGGAGGAAGACGATATGATCTTAGCGGATAAAATCATCACGCTGCGCAAAAAGGCGGGCTGGTCGCAGGAGGAGCTGGCAAGTCAGCTCGGGGTGACGCGCCAGTCGGTATCCAAGTGGGAGGGCGCGCAGTCCGTGCCCGACCTTGACAAGGTGGTGCAGATGAGCCGGCTGTTTGGCGTGAGCACCGACTATTTATTGAAGGACGAACTCGAAGAAGAGGAGTTCGTCGAATCCGAGGCGGACGAAACGCCGCTGCGGAGAGTGACGATGGAGCAGGCGGCGCGATACCTTGCACTGCGCAAGGCCTGCGCGCCAAAGATCGCACTGGCGGTGGCGATGTGCATCGTCTCGCCGGTCGTGATCATCTTCCTCGCTGCGCTGGCGGACGCGGGCCTGGGCGGCATTTCGGAGGATCTGGCCGCAGGGGTTGGTGTGAGCGTCATTTTGGTGCTGGTCGCCATTGCGGTGGGGATGTTCCTCTCGTGCGGGGCGAAGACGAAGGAATTCGACTTTCTTGAGAAAGAGCCGTTTGAGACCGAGTACGGCGTGAGCGGCATGGTGCGCGAGCGGCGCAAGGCCTATGAGCCGACCGCCTCGCGCTGTACGATCCTCGGCGTGGTGCTATGCATCCTTGCTGTCGTGCCGCTGATGCTCGGGGTCGGTCTCGCGTCGTCCGATGTCGCCGCGCTGCTCGTGCGCGTCGCTCCGGCGGATGTTTACGCTGTGGCGGCGGTGGATGTGCTGCTGCTTTTAGTCGCCTGCGGCGCGGGCGTGCTCGTTTGGAGCGGAACGTACACCGACGCGATGGATCAGCTGCTCGAGGAGGGCGACTACACGCGCAAGAAAAAAGCGCACAGCGGCGTGATGAGCACGGTGTCGCTCATCTACTGGCTGAGCGTAACGGCCATCTTCCTTTTCTACACGTTTGGCCCGAACGGCAATGGACAGGCAAAGTACAGCTGGTTCATCTGGGCCATCGGCGGCGTGCTGTATGCGGCGGTGATGGGTATTGTGTCGCTCGTGCTGTATCACAAAGATAAAATGTAAAGCAGACTTGACAAATGGGAACGACAGTGATATCCTACAAGTAAAGCAAACTTGACATTTGCAAAAATAGCTCTTGACAGTTTGAAATCACATGATATTATTTTGATATCACAAAGATATTCGAAACGGCTGCAAGAAGAAAAGAGGGAGAACCTTATGCTCTATATTGAACACCTGACCAAGACCTTCGGCGAAAAGAAAGCCGTGGATGATCTGTCGCTCCACATCGCGCCGGGGGAGATCTACGGCTTTATCGGCCACAACGGCGCGGGCAAGACCACGACGCTCAAATCTGTCGTCGGTATCCAGCAGTTCGATTCCGGCAGGATCACGATCGGCGGGCACTCCATTCAGGACGATCCCATCGCCTGCAAGAAGATGCTCGCCTACATCCCGGATAACCCCGACCTCTACGAGTTTATGACGGGCATCCAGTACCTCAATTTTATCGCCGACATCTTCGGCGTGGAGGAAAGCGCGCGGCAGGAGCGTATCCGCAAGTACGCGGACCTCTTCGAGCTGACGACCGACCTGGCCCAGCCCGTCGCGGCCTATTCCCACGGCATGAAGCAGAAGCTTGCCATCATTTCGGCGTGGCTGCACGAGCCGAAGCTCATTTTGATGGATGAGCCGTTCGTCGGCCTCGACCCGAAGGCTGCGCATATCCTGAAAGGCATGATGCGCGAGGTGTGCGACGCGGGCGGCGCGATCTTCTTCTCGACCCACGTGCTCGAGGTGGCCGAAAAACTCTGCGACAAGGTCGCCATCATCAAGGGCGGCAAGCTCATCCGCTCCGGCACGATGGAGGAGGTCAAGGGCGACGACTCGCTCGAGGAGGTCTTCCTTGAGCTGGAGGGTGAATCATGCTGAAAACGCTCGTCAAGAAGCAGCTGATGGAAATTTTCCGCAGCTACTTTTATAATGCCAAAACCAATAAAAAACGTTCGACGGCGGGGATTATCGCTTATATCCTGCTCTTTGCCGCGTTGATGATCGGCCTGATCGGCGGGATGTTCACGGGGCTTTCCGCTTCGCTCTGTGCGCCGCTTACGCAGGCGGGGATGGGCTGGCTCTATTTTGCGCTCATGTCGCTGCTCGCCATCTTTCTCGGCGCGTTCGGCAGCGTGTTCAACACGTATTCGGGCCTGTACTTCGCTAAGGACAACGACCTGCTGCTGTCTCTACCCATCCCGGTGCGGACGCTGATGGCCTCGCGGCTGCTGACGGTCTATCTCATGGGCCTCATGTACTCCGCGGTCGTCATCCTGCCCGCGGTCATCGTCTACTGGGTCACGGTCTCGGCGGCGCCGATGGCGCTCCTCGGCGGCGTGCTGCTGACGGCGCTCATCTCAATCTTCGTGCTCACGCTCTCGTGCGCGCTGGGCTGGGTCGTGGCGAAGGTGAGCCGTAAGCTCAAGCACAAGAGCTTCATCACGGTCATCGTCTCGCTCGCGGGGCTTGCCATCTACTATTTCTTCGTCTTCAAGGCGCAGACGGCCATCGAGCAGCTCGTCGCCAACGCCGCGGTCTACGGTGAGAAGATCAAGGGTGCGGCGCACCCGCTCTACGTCTTTGGCCTGACCGGTACGGGCGATGTGACAGCGATGCTGCTGAGCGCGGCGGTCGTCCTCGCGCTGTTTGCGCTGACGTGGACACTGCTCTCGCGCAGCTTTTTGCAGATCACGACTGCGTCGGGCGCATCGGGCAAGGCTGTGTACCGCGAAAAGGCCGTCAAGCGCCGGAGCATCGATGGGGCACTTTTCGGCAAGGAGCTCGCGCGCTTCACCGCGAGCCCGAACTACATGCTCAACAGTGGCCTCGGTATCCTGCTGCTGCCGATCTCGGGCATCCTGCTTTTGTGGAAGGGCGGAACGGTCGTGTCGCTGCTGAACGAGGTCTTCGCCTCGCAGAGCGGCTGCGCGGAGGTGCTGCTCTGCACCGGCGTGTGTGCCATTGCGTCGATGAACGACATGGCGACGCCGTCGGTCTCGCTCGAGGGAAAGTCCCTCTGGCTCGCGCAATCGCTGCCCGTCAAGCCCTGGCAGGTGCTTCGCGCAAAGCTCAAGGTGCAGCTTGCGCTCACGGCCCTTCCAGCGCTCGTGCCGCTTGTCTGCATGACGTTTATCCTGCCTGTGACGGCGGCGCTGCCGCTCGTTTTTGCCGAGGCGCTCGCGTACATCACGTTTTCCGCGTGCCTGGGGCTGACGCTCGGCGTCGCGCGGGCGAACCTGACGTGGACGAGCGAGCTCATGCCCATCAAGCAAAGTCTGGCTGTGACGATCGCGCTGTTCGGCGGCTGGCTCTACGCCATCGTGTTCGCGGGGCTCTACCTCTGGCAGGGGTGGAAGCTCGGCGCGGCTGCGTATCTCGCCATCGCGGCGGCGGTGACGCTCGCGGTGACAGCGCTGCTTCTTCGCTGGCTCAAAACGAAGGGCGCACAGCGCTTTGCGATGCTGTAAAGGAAAATAAAATGAGAGAGTGCGGCGGTCGAAGGACCGCCGCACTTCTTTATATATAGGCAGGGGTAAAATTTTACACGTTTCGTTCTTGCGGAAAGCGGCGAACTATGCTATTATGTGACTATACTCACAAGTAGACTTTGGGGAGCGTGATCGATATGCCGCTGCGCGGCAAGCAGGCGAGCGGACTTTTGACGCAGCAGAAGATGCTGCGCGCCGCCGTAAAGCTGTTTTTGGAAAAGGGATATGAGGGCACGACGACCGCGGAGATCGCCCGCGCCGCGGGCATGACGCCGAGCTCGTTTTTTCGGGCCTTTCCCAGCAAGGAGGCGCTGCTGCTCGAGCTTGACAAGCGGATGTTCAGCGGGCAGTTCGCGCTGGCCGAGCAGCACAGCACGGCACAGGACCCCGTCCTGCTCTACGCGGTGGAGACGGCCATCCAGCTCCACATTGCCGAGCTGACCGAGCCGCTGCGCGAGCTGTACGTGACGGCCTACACGTTGCCGTCGACCTCGGCATACCTGTACCGCAGCACGGCGAAGCGGCTGGAGGGCATCTTCGGGGACTATCTTCCGGACGCGGAGGCCAAGGATTTTTACGAGATGGAGATCGCCTCGGCGGGCATGATGCGCTCGTTCATGGCTGTGCCGTGCGACGTGTATTTTACCGTGGAGCGCAAGATCGCGCGCTTTTTGGAGTGCGCGCTCAAGCTCTACAATGTGCCGGTCGAGCGGCGGCGGGAGGCCACCGCAGCCGTTTTGCAGCTCGACCTGCACGCCATGGCGGCGGGCATCATCCGAACGACCGTCCAGCAGGCCGAAAAGGGCTTCGAGGCCGTGAAGGCTGAACCGGCATTTTAAGAAAAACCGCAAGGGGATATCCCCTTGGTGCATCCGATGGATGCACCAATCGCTTTGATGGAGGAATGATATGAAAAAACGTATTTTCAGCATTTTGACGGCCCTGTGCCTGTGCCTGACGCTGTTGCCGACGATGGCGGCGGCGGAGGAGACCGCCGGGACGGCAACGGAGGTCAAAACATCGGACAAGTTGGTTGGAGCCTTGGCGGACCCGACCATCACGACGATCAAGCTGATGGGGGAAATCTGGGTCAACGAGACGGAAACCGTCAAAGGGCTGACAATTAACCGGGTAATCACGCTGGTAAATAGTAGCCGCGCTTCCCTACATCTCAATCTTCCTCTGACCATCACGAAAGACGGGGCGCTGACGCTGGATGGTCTGGAAGGTGTCGTGAGCCTCAATCCTCACAAAGGCATGGTGGTCAACGGCAGCCTGACCGTGGGCACGGGTTGCGAGGTAGGCGATCAATCTTTTCTGACAATCAATCAGGGCGGTACCGTAACGACCCAGCCCGCTGGCGAAAACACAATTTCCGGCCTGCTTTCGTTGGGAAAGGATGCTGCGCTGACGGTGAACGGCGCACTGGTCAACAACGGCAGGCTTTCCGTCTCCGACATGGAAAACCTGAAAAAGGCGGCGAGCATCGGCGGCGACCTGATACTGGACGACATTACCATCACAGAGGATTATACCCTGGATATGAAAGGTTGTACGCTGACCATTGGCCACATTACCTTTCTCAATGCGAACCTAACTGTGAAAAACGCCAGCTGGGTGGATGCCACCGGTGTTACGATCTCCGGCGGAAGCTATTACTGCCCGGTGACTGTCGGAAATGCTGAGGGTGAAATCACCGGCGGCAGCTTCTACGGGCTGGTCACAGTCAAAAAAATCAGCGACGCGACTTCCGCTTATATTTCCGGCGGCACGTTCTACGACGAATTGAAGGGAAGCTATGGAAGCTATTTCATTAACGGCCGCACAGTGACCTTCATGAATGGAAGCAGCCAATACGCCATGCAGGTGGTGAACGACAAGGCCAGCGCACCGGATACACCCGTCAAGTCCGGCTACCGTTTTGTGGGCTGGTATAACGGCAATGCAAAATGGGACTTTAATACCGATGTGACAGGTGACCTGACCCTGACGGCCAAATGGGAGAGAATTCATACCTCCGCGCCGCGCTATGACGTTGCGGTCTCTGACGGCGCGCACGGCAGCGTGACCGTCAGCCCGAAGTCTGCCTCCAAGGGCAGCACTGTGACCGTCACCGTCACGCCCGATAAGGGCTATGCGCTCGAAACGCTGACGGTCACCGACAAGAACGGCAGCACGCTCGACCTGACCGACAGAGGCAACGGCAAATACACCTTCACCATGCCGTCCGGCCCCGTGACCGTCGCGGCGACGTTCATGGACGACAACACGATGCTCAACTTCTTCGTCGACGTCCCCGCGGGCGCGTACTACTATGACGCGGTCCTCTGGGCGGCGGAGGGCGGCATCGTCACCGGCACGGACGCGGTGCATTTCTCGCCGGACGCCTCCTGCACCCGCGCGCAGCTCGTCACGTTCCTGTGGCGCGCGGCGGGTTCTCCCGTGGTGAACTATGCGATGAACTTTAACGATGTGGACAGCGGCGCGTACTACGCCGAGGCTGTCCGCTGGGCGGCGAGCGAAAAGGTCGTCGAGGGAACGACCGCCGAGACCTTTGCCCCCGACGCCGCCGTTACCCGCGCGCAGATGGTCACGATGCTCTACCGCTTTGCCAAGGCGCAGGGAATGGACACGACGCAGGGCGGTATGGCGATCCGCGAGTTCGACGACTTCGACGCCGTTCCCGCCTACGCGCTCGAGGCGATGGACTGGGCCGTCAACGCGGGCGTGCTCAAGGGCGACAACAATCGCCTCTTGCCGCAGGACAACTGCACCCGTGCCCAGATCGTGACGATGCTCTACCGCGCGCTGGGCGAAAAGTGAACGATACTATATAATATAGGAAAAGAGGACGGCCAAAGCCGTCCTCTTTTTTCAGCTCTCCATGTGTTTGCCAAGAAAGCCTGCGATGGCCTGCGCGAGCTTGTACTCCGTCTCGCCCGCGGTCGACTCGCCCTCGGTGCCGATGAAGACCACGAGCCCGAGCGCGTCGCCCTCGGAGATGATGGGCGCGGCGATGGTCGCGCAGTAGCGGTCGAGCGACTCGGTGACGAACACGCTGCGCTCGCTCGGCACGGCGCGGTAGATACCGCGGTCCTCCATGATCTGCTCGAGCTGCGGGCTGATGCGCTTGCCGATGAGGTCGCGGCGCGCGCTGCCTGCCGCAGCGATGACGCTGTCGCGGTCGGTCACGGCCACGCTCGTGCCGGTCGACCTGCTCAGCGTGTCGCACAGCTGTGCGGCAAACTCGTCCACGCCGCCCATGAGCGAGTACTTCTTAAAAATGACCTCCCCGTCCTTGCTCGTGTAGATCTCCAACGGGTCGCCCTCGCGAATTCTCATGGTGCGGCGGATCTCCTTGGGGATGACGACGCGGCCAAGGTCGTCGATCCGTCTGACAATTCCGGTTGCTTTCATCTATCAAAACTCCTTTTATACTCGATAAACTGCACTTAGTCTTTGGAAAAGCCGCCAATTTATCCAAAGCCGCGGCTGGAAGATTTTGCAGCGCGCTGAGGATGATGTTTTTTAACAAAATAAGGTGAAAGAGGAGCGAATGTGGATATTGTGCACAGCTAAGGGCGGATTTTAGATGATGAAACTGAAAGAAGTGACAGACCAAAAAAACTTTGAAAAATACGCTTGACATTTCCTAGGATGCGTGTATAATAACATACTGTTCCGCGAATGGAGCGTGCACCTTGTAAATTAAACAACGAAACTTTGACAAG
>OHTC01000842.1_pt1 | contig 13536 bp, 4 predicted proteins | sample 1578801 | NCBI WGS metagenome assembly OHTC01 (sample SAMEA3879556, study PRJEB24766) | human gut metagenome | biome: human-associated habitat; feature: feces | place: USA | collected 1985/1987 | reverse complement strand
TTGTTCGACTAAAAAATTTTTGTGTGTGACAGAGCGGGGCGTCTGACGGCCGCCTTTCCCGAGAGAGCGTCGTACCTTAAAAAACGACGTTGAAATTTTCTGTCAAAAGCGGTGTTTGGCACGAGTTTCCGTGATTCTAACGCGCTTTTTTGAAAACCGAAAGAATTTTCGACCGTTCCCGAACGTTCAGAGGCGCTCTGCCGAAAACACCGCTTTGAAGCGTTTACAGAGGGTGCCGGAAACGGATAGAAGCGGCGACCTCACGGCTCGGAAGAAAGGCTTAAAGGCGAATTAACTTTGGTTGGGTCTTGACGTAGCGCGAGTTGACTTGATAATATGAATACGTATTACTGCGCGTAATAGCGCGTGCCCATTCTCTCGCGCGCACACAATGTGCGTACGATGCGCGGGAGCGAGGGCGTGAAAGGGAAGCGGAACGAACTGCCGAAAGGCAGACGACATAAACGAAAATTATGTGTCACAAACCGAGGCAAAAGCCGAGGTTCCAGTGAGGAGGGATTATGAGAAACAGCGAGAATAGCAGTGCGAGAAGCAAATTTGCGGCAGTCACCCGCATAGGGCTTCTTGTTTTGATATTCGCGGTGGTGTTCGCCACGGTGCTGTCCTGCGGAGTGTTCGGGGAAAACACATCGCTGAACGGCTCGGTCGAGAACGTTGCACAGGCGGACAAAACCAACAACGCTAGTTATGAAGTGTCGACATACCAAAATTCCGGCACAAGCGTAACTGTTTTGCAACAGGATTTGCACAGCGGAGACGCAACGGCTGTATTGTCGTCAAATCTTTCCGGCATAGGCGATACGGGCGGAAATTCCTCGTTTGGCCTTGGGACAAACGTTTCTGCTTACCGAACTACCGGATCGGGTAGCAAACTGCAATTCTGGAATGGTGGCTCCGGCACGTCGTGGGGTGTCAATAACGACGATTGGATAGGTCGTTATACGCCGTGCCTGTATGCTGTTCTCAATGTCAGAATTCCCGCATCGGTCATAAGTTTTCTTTCCCTCGGGTACAACGTTACCGTCACTTACTCCGCGAACATATATGGTCAGGACGACAATACGTACCTTGGCGGACTCAAAGTCTATTCTGGTTCTAGTCACCTCGATGCCAGATATCTCGGAGGCGAGACCTGGGGGTGGGGTGATGTGGGCTTCGACACTACCTGGAACTCTACTTTCACAGGCGGCGTTTACAAAACCGCTTCCGAAACGCTTTCCTCCGGGGACACTTTGGTGTATTTGGTCATCGGAGCAGAGGGTAGCAACGGTGATGCGACCGGTTGGACAAATAAACTCTGGCTTGGCGTAAGGGCGGACAGCCATACGCTGACCTATACTATCACTAAAGGTACCGCCTCTGACGGTGCTGCCCCCACTTATACTCATACCGGTGGCACCACCGATGAGTTCAGCGGTCTTTCTATTCCCTCTGATTCGGACGGAAGTGTTTCTACCGCCTATCAAGCGAACAAAGGCGTTGTCCAGACTTCCACGGACAACTACACCATCGGTATGGTCACGGGTAAGTCTGCCCTTAAATCCGAGGATGGCTTTTCTTATTACAAATCGATGAGTTTTACCGTGAAAGACGGCGATGTGAATAACGCCGCGTTTTACCACGGTATTTACAGTGCGACACTTAGCAAGCCCGGAGCAACGCCAATAACTGCGACTGTCGGAGGTAGTCAGACGAGCGGTTCCGCATTCAAAGTAGTTATGAGTGCTTCACGTGACGGCGGGACAACTGCCGACGTGACAGTTTATTTCGCGGAAAGCGGAACTTATACGCTGACATTTACCGACAACGGTGCGGGGTTCAACGCTACCGCCAACAGCAAGCAAATAACTATCACCGTTGAAGGCATTGATACAACAGTGCCTGTTGCAGGAGGAACCGCACCGTCCGGCGGCACAAGCGACATCGGAAACCTCGGCAGCGCCAGTTGGTTGTCCCTCGGTGCACTTCAGGCGACGCTGAACGGTATGGACAACGCGGTTAACCTCACCGACGGCAACTCCGCGTGGGTGTACTACTTCGACGTCAAATACTCTTTCTTCCCCTTCACTTCCGCGCCGACTTCCGATACCAGCGGTATCACCAACGGAACGGCATATCCCTTTGCCGTAAACAGCACCACCAATAAGGTCTATTTCTCGTACAACACGACAACTGGTGCGGTTCAGTACAGAGTGGGCGACACCGGCAATATGACGGGTCTCAACAAGGCGGCGCCTCTCAGCGGAACCAAGGAATACGGAAAGGCGGGTTATTACGCTTTCATAATCTACGTTGCCGATATGGCCGGGAACGTACAAGCCACACCGTTTGTGTATTATATTAAAGTCGACAACCAGAGCGTGAGCGGCGTCAGCACCAAATATCAGTACGACGCCGACGGAACGGGCACTGCCAAGCAGGACGCCAGCGGCTGGATAAACCAGTATATGGTCGGCGATGACGGAAAGGTCTACGTGGACATTTCCTTCAAACTCAATCCTTCCGGAAATATAGTCACTTTCAATTACGGCGGCAACTATTACGGTTCCGCTCCCATCGCCGACAGTTACAACTTTACCGCCACGGTTACTCCCAAGGCCGAGGGCGAGGTAAGCGTGTCCGTGGCGGGCAACGGCGATGTTGACGTTAACGGAATCACAACTCTCGTGGAAGGTCGCACGACCGACGGGTTGCCGCGCGCTATGTTGCAGATAAACGTCGGCGCTCCTCAGGGAAGCGGTGCGGACTGGACCGTCACGCTCACCCTCGTTTATTCCAGGGGCGGCACCGCTGAAGACAAGGGCGCATTCGGTATCAGCAATTCCAACGCGATCGGTGTTGCTGCGGGCTGCGGCGGAAGCGCGACTTCCGCTACGGTCGACGTCAAAATCGATACCCAATCCATAAGCGACTTCGATTTCGCCGAAAACGGCGGATATGTTTCCAAAGGGACTTATTCCGAAGAGAACGGCGGTATCGCCATCGATACGAGTACCGTTGCCGGAAGAAAGTGGTATACCGCCAACGGAGCGCTGTCCCTCACCAGTAACACCAACGCCTATACCATAAACGAGTATCTGCTCAACACAGGCGAGTATTCCAACTACGCTACATACTTCGGCTGGAAAGTTTACACCGACGGAAAGACGGTCAACGACGACATCAAGACCGACCTCGACTCCTTCAAGAGTGAAGTTGCGGGCGCGCGCACCGGTATGGCGGACGCGTTTGAAACTTTCTTCGGTACGTCCGGCGACGACAATATGTGGCAGGTCGTGAATCCCTCCACTCAAAGCAGTCTGCTTTCCGGACAGACCCCCGTCAACGTTTATATCGGGGGCGCGGGCGTGCGCGTACTATATATAATGACGCTCGATCAGGCGGGCAACGCCAACTTCAGCGTTTATTATCTGTTTGTTGACCCCACGTCCTATGAGATGACGTTTGAGATTCCCGCCGACTACATCGAGAAGTTCTCGGCACTCGGCAACGTGACCTTTGAAGCATCCGATTTCGTCAGCCACGAAGTCACGCTGACTTTCAAACGCGGTCAGAACATCGCCGTTACCGTCAACGGTCTGCCCACCGGCTATGTGCCTTACACCATCAGCAAGTTCATAGGCGAACAGGTCGTCAAGTTCTATGACCAGAACCTGGTAGACCCCCGCGGAACGTCTTACGGTATCGACGGCTTTATCAGAGAAAACATAACTTGTCCCGACGGTGACTTCGCCGGCGGTTCGACCATCGCTTTCGTGCTCGACCAGGCAGAGAACCTCGGTATGATAGGTTCCACGGGCAGCGACATCGGTCTCAGATTCACTTTCCGTAAAAACGTCGAACTTACCACCGTTACCAACATCGAGTACAACGGTTACAAAGTCACCGAAAAGACTCACGTCATCAACGCAACCAGCGCCGCCGATTTCTCCGCGCAGGACCTCGCCGCAGTCCGTGAGGCCGCTTACGGAATGATAAAGTGGTCCGGTGACGGGCTTGTCGACGGGCTCCCCATCAATGCCGGCAGTTACAAAACCACCCAAGGCGTGGACTTCAGCGAACAGCCCTATTACATCTCCAACGATATCGTCGAGATTTCGCTCAACATCACCAAACGTACGGTCAATCTGAGCGGCAGTCTGGGAGACTGGAGTGACGGCACTTACGGCGATATAAAGAAAGCGGCGTTTGACGCTCTCACCGACTCTGCGCTCGGAGCGCTTTCCGTGACCGCCGTCGCAGGCGTCGCGGACCTCGGGCAGGATAACGACAAGACGCTTGCGGATATAATTTTCGGCAGCGGATACATAAGCGTCAACGGCAACGCCGTCGGCAGCGAAACTTACAACGCGCTCTTCTCTCAGGCGGGCAACCTCAATGCGGGAAGTTACACCTTCGCGTTCAATTCCGCCTGCACAGCGGCCAACTACACCTTCACCGCAGGTAAGTCCTTCAACGTGGCACAGAGAGCCATCGAGGTGTCTGTCAGCGGCGGAAAGACCTACGGCAGCCCCGACGGTGACGTCACGCTCGGTATTTCCGGAGAGGACGCGCTCTACGGCGACAGCATCAATGTAGTGTTCCCCGGTCTGTCCGTCAGCGGAGGACTGCATGTGACTCTCGGCGCGGGTTCCGCCAGCGCGCGCAACTACACCTACGAGAATCAGGGCACTACCAACTACACCAACGCAGGCACCTACGCGTTTACCGCACTCAATGTCCCCGGCGCGAATCTTTCCAAGAACTTCACGCTCGTAATCAAAGAGGACAGCGTATTCGTCGTCAGTCCCCTTAACGTGTACATCATTCCCGATTCGGGACAGACGATAACCACGCTCGAGGGTTACAACATCACCTACAAATATTTCTACGAACAGTCGGGTGACATGCAGATTACCGACAGCACCATCGTGCCGCAGATTAAGGCGGGCTCTTTCGTCGTGGACGGAGAGTTCACCAGCGGCGTAACGGTGTACAACATCAAAGTCGGCACCGAATTCTCGCTGGTTGACCCCGAAAACGCCAACCTCGTGCTCCACACCGTTATCGACGGTATAACCGTGACGCTCGATTACGACTGGTCCAAGACCGTCATCACCGTAACGTTCGCCGCCGGCAAGGCCCCCGTGGCGACCTATATGGTGAACTTCGACAACACTCTCCTCAATTACGACGAAAGCGTGTTCTCTTTCTCGTACTCCGTCGGTGGAGCGGCGGCGACGCCCGGACTGCCCGAAGGCTTCACCATTTCGTGGACCGGCGGCAAACTCGTCGGGTATGACGCTCATACCGCGACCGCAGGTCAGACCTTTGCTGTCGAACTGGAGGGTATCAGTCTTATGAACGGCGATAGCCCCGCCGACGACACGTACTCCGTGGTCGTCAGCGCGAACGTCTCCGTCGATTATCTCCACGTCACGCTCACGCCCGAGTTTGACGGCACCACCAAGGTTTACGGAGCGGAAGACAGTTGGTCCTATTCCGTCAAACCCTCCGTTGCCGGCGGACTCACCCTCGTCGACGAAAGTTTCCTCAGCGGGCTTACCTTCGACGGCGAACTCGGCAGAGCGCTTTACAATGCCAGCGGCTTTGTGCGCGCAGGCAGGTTCGACGACTGCGTGAACGCGCTTCTCGGTGCAGGTGAGTACTACGCCGCATACACGGTTTCCTCCTACACCTGCAGCGACAGCAGCGTCAGAGTGGACGAAATCGCCCCGGAAGCACTCAAGGACATCACTTTCACTGTCGAGCCCCTCAACATCACCATCGACGATGTCACCGCGACGGGTATGAACAAACCCGTTCCCACCGGCGACGCAAACGTCCCGTACACCGACAATCCCTTCGTGATAGGAAATATGATTGCCGGCGACGATGTGTATATCGCGTACACTTCCGCGGTCTACGTAAAGAAAGCGATTGAAGGTGTCAGACCTGAATTCACCGAGGATGAACTCAAGGGCCTCAGGGGTGATATAGGCGACCTCGACATTCAGATTTCCGGTCTGAAACTCGCGGGTGCCGACGCGGCGAACTATGTGCTTTCCGGTGACATAGCGGGTGAAGGATACATCTTCGAAATCGTTGGCGAAGGCGGCGACTTCAAGATTCTCGCGTACAAGTTCTCCGGTATCACTTCGGGAGACGTCGTCGTCAACAAGGTTTACGACGCGACTCCCACCCTCACCGAGGACAACTTCACCATTATGGGTGTTCTGAAGACTATCAGCGACACCTTCGATTCCTTCACCATTCTCGGCAGACGTTACGGTGCGTATGACTACAGGATGCAACTCCTCACCGACGATGCCGGCACCTATTCCGTCGAGACGGCGTTCTTTGTGGAAGGTCTCAGCGAGATTTCTTTCGAAGTTCCCGGCGAGAACTCCGACTTTGCGGTCGGCGATTGGAACTACAATGGTAAAGACGGTGTCGTCATAGTGGTCTACAGAACCGCTGCCACCATCGAGAAATACGCTCTCGGAATCGACGAAGTCAAGATAAGCGCAAGTTACCCCGAGCGTTATTACAACGGCACCAGCGTTGTCGGGTTCACTTTTGCCTGGGCCGACGGCGCCGACACCTCGATATTCACCAACGCAGAACTCACCAACCTCAGGTTGCGCGCAAACTTCACCCTCAGCGGTAAGGACGCCGCGACTTATACCGGAGTCAATGTCAGCGGGTTCACCTACAACGCGTCTTCCAACTTTGCGCCCTCTTTCTCCGATGCGGATATAGCGGCGGCGCTCAGCGGCATCGAGACCACAATCAAACCCATTCCCATTGAAGTGAGTTTCGCGTTTGTTGCAAAGGAATACGGTTCGGCAACCACCGAACTCGACGGAAGTTACAGCAAAACCATCGCGAGCAAGTATCGCTTCGACGGTTGGGAAGACGAACTCAGGAACATCACGATTGTCGCCGGCGACGCAACCTTCACCTATTGGCAGGGTAGCCTTGCCGAAGGCAGTGCGTATCCTTACGTGCAATATGACGAAAGCGGCAACGTGCGTCTGCACGACATCAAGTATGAAAACGTGACGTTCAGCGCGAGCGAAGGCGTTGTGCTCGCCAACTACACCTTCGCGGGCAACGCGCTCTCCGCGAGCAGCGAGGGCGTCATAGAGGCGGTTGCGGAACTCAATCCCAAGACGCTCGTGTTCAACACCGGCTACTTCCTCGACGTGACCAAACAGTACGACGGCACCAAAGACGCCAACGCAACCCTCAGGGACAAGATAAAAGACATCAACGCCGTGTTCAATAACGGTCTTGTCGGCGACGACGGCAACAGCCTCGACATCGACTTCAGCGCTTCCTTCGACAACCTCAATGCAGGCGACGGCAGGAACATAACGATGAGCGGCATCGCTCTCGTGGCAAAGGACGAGGCGAACGCTCACATCGCCAGGAGTTATGCGTTGACCAACAGTTCCGTTACCATTCAGGGCTGCACCATAACCAAGGCTCCTCTGACGGTTGTGTTCACGCTTCCCACCAAGCAGTACGACGGCACCGTGTTCGTCGACAGCGTCAGCGGCGCGGTCTATTACGAGTTGAGCGGATTTGCCGTTGACGGCGATAAAAACGCTTACGTCGTCACTTTCCTCGCGGCGGGTTATAACAGCGTGAATGCGGGAGATTCCGTTGAAGGTATCTTCATCGGCGTCCAACTCGCCGCCAGAAACGGCTCCAACCCCAACTATTACCTCGTTGACGCCGAGGGCAAGGAACTCGTGACGAAGAACTACACTCAGGTGGGCGAGGACGGTGACGGCGTCGTTGCCAGATACGCTACCGCGGGTAAATACACCTACCTCAAGGAAAGCGCGACCGGCACGGCATACACCGTAATCTCGGCTTTCGGCAAGATTGAAAAGAGAGTTTACGAAGTGACCGTCGAAGGCACTATATCCAAGCAGTTCGACAACACCGACGTGTTCTCCGACACGGGTTCGCTCACGCTCAAGGTCGAAGACGAAGGCATCGATTTGAGCGGAATCACCATTACGGGCGTCAAGTTCGCGACCGTGAATGTCGGCAACGACATCACCGTCGTCATAACTCTCTCGTACACCGGTGACAATCCCAACTATACGATAAACGAAACCGCAACCGCAAAGGGCTCCATCACCGCAAGAACTCTCACCGTTTCCGTCGGCGACGGCGCAGACTTCGTGTACGGCTTCGGCGGCAACGAGCCCGATTACTCATCGGCGCTCGTTTATACGCTGACCATAGGTGAAGCGGCTTACGATGTTGCGGTTATCGGCGGCAAGGCGTATATGACCGAAGAGGGCTACAAGGCTCTCGCCGGTGCGGACGCCGTGCTTCCCGTCGATACCACCACCGTCGGTGACGTCACTTACTATGCACTCAACGGCAACGTCGGCGCCGTGACTCTCAACTCCGACGCATTCAAGAAAGTCAACGGCAAGTGGGCAGACGCAGGTTCTTATGCGGTCAAGTCCGTTTCGGGTGTGGCGGACAACTTCGTGTTCGCACTCGCGGCGGACCAGAACGTCGAAATCAAGCAGGCCCAACTCACCGTCTCCGCAAAGGGTGATTACGAATACGTCATTGATACCGCAATCGCCGACCTCGAAGCGCTTGTGCTCAGAGAGTTGGTCTACAGCGGAATCACCAACGGCGATACCGTTGCGGCGGCAGTAAGCGGCATAACCGTCTCCTTCGGCGGCCTCGCCGTCAACTCCGCCCCCGCAAGCGAATTCGCGATAACTCTCGGCACGGCAAACGTCGTCTCCAAGAACTACACGGTCAGCGTGGACGAAGGCAACAAGGTTATCGTCAGGTTGCCCGCGCTCTCCGTTTCCGCAAAGAGCGGACAGAGCAGCGTCTATGACGGTGCCAACAAACTCGACGACGTCAACTTCCTCGCGGACCTTGTCAATTACGTTACCGCAGGCGTCGAGAAGGAATATTCCTTCGAGGTCGTCGGAGACATCGCCGAAGTCAAGAATGCCGGTTCCTATACCATCGCTATCAAAGTGACCTGCAAATACACCGGTCTCGATGGGTATGCGGCGGATAACGGCGCTTACGCCACTACCGCCACCGTCTCCGTCGCTTACGACGTGAACAAGGCGACGCTCAATATCTCGCGCAGCGGTAAGGTCAGCACGATTTACTTCAATGCCGCCGAACAGAAACTCACCGATTACGCCGAATTCTTCGCGTTTGAAGGTGCGGTCGCCGGTGAAGAACAGGCAATGCTCGAGGCTCTTGCGACTTCCGCGAGATACAACGGCAAAGAGACGTTCAGGAACGCGGGCGCGTACGACGTGGCTCTCAATGCAGCGGACGGTGTGTTTGCAAACTACAACGTCACTTCTGCCGTGACCCTGCTTAACGTCAAGAAGGCTCCCGTCAACGTCAACGGTACCGTGAGCGAAGGCGACATCGGTTCCGACGTTGCGTTCGGCGTGACCGTCACGGGTATCGTTCCCGCGGCGGGTTGCCCCGTCGACGCGGCGACTGTCGGCAAACTCCGCACCACCGTTTCGTACACTTCCGGTGCGGTTTCCGTGGCTCAGATTTCCGAAGCGGGCGTGTATAACTACGTTATCACTCTGTCCGACTCCAATTACGAAATCGTGTCCGGCGGCACTCTCGGCGCCAGCGGCACCGTGACCGTCACCGTCAAGGTCGTCACCGAAACCGACGAGAGCGCGGACAAGAAAGCGGAAGTCGTCTTCGACACCCCGCAAACCAAGAACTGGGTTCTCACCTCTTACGAGATGGCCGAGAGCAACAGCACTTACATCTCCTACAGCAACGCGGTGTCGCAACTTGCGAGCGCCGGGCAGACCGTCGAAATCGGCGGCGTCGTCAGGCTCGAACTGAGCAGCGGCACCACCACCATCAACGCCACCACCACGGGCAAACTCGGCGAGACGGTTGAGATTTCCGTCAAGTTGCCGTCCGCGCTCAGCAGCGGCACCAGCGGCTACGTCATTTACGAGCGTCAGAAAGACGGTTCTCTCAAAGAGATTACGGATTACGTGGTCAACGACGGTTACTTCACCTACAACAGCGACCTCATCTCCGACCTCGTGTTCGTGAGAATAGTCGGCAGCGGCGTGCCGTTCTGGATTTGGATTCTCGTTGCGGTGCTTGCGGCGCTTATAATCCTCGCAATCATCCTTGCGGCGTTCATCGGACGTAAGGACCGCTCCAACACTCCTCCTGCGGCTCCTCCCGCCGAGCCCACCGTCGAAGAAGAAGCCCCCGTCTCCCACGACGGAGCACTTCCCGCCGCGGACGTTGACATCGATATTCCGGACGCCCCCGCGCACATAGGCGGCGGCGAAAGACCTCCGCTTATCGGCAACAGATAAGGCTAAGTCGGAACGAGTACCGAATGACGCACCCCTGCGATGACGCAGGGGTGCTTTTTCTTTTCGAACAAAACGTATTTGCCGTTCGGTATGCGTGGCAGGCGGGAGTTGCGGGCGGAAAACAACGGTTCGGAGCGGTGAAAACCCCATATTTGATTTTTAAATGAAATAAAACCTTTGTTTTTTCAAAAAATGTTCGTAGCGGTCCTAAATTTAAGCACGTAATATTATTGTTGCAACACTGACCGTACAAGTGTATAATATTATCAACACGTTAGGGAGGAAATTATAATGAAAGTGGCAGTCGGTTGCGACCACGGCGGTATTGTGCTCAAGAAGAGCGTTGTGGATACTCTGGAGGCGCTCGGCGCGACGGTGGAGGACCTCGGCACCTATGACGAGTCTTCCGTCGATTATCCCGTTTACGGGCTCAAGGTGGCTGAGGCGGTGGCTTCGGGGCAGTGCGATTGCGGCGTCATTATGTGCGGCACGGGAATCGGCATTTCCATTGCCGCAAACAAAGTCAAAGGTATTCGCGCGGCGGTGGTCACCAACGATTATATGGCGGAAATGACCAAGCGTCACAACAATGCGAACATTATTTCTCTCGGCGGCAGGGTGGTTACGCCCGAGCAGGCGGCGTCTATCGTCAGAACTTGGTTTACGTCCGAGTACGAAGGCGGCAGACATCAGCGCAGGCTGGACATCATCGCCGAAGCCGAGGACAAGAATTTCAAGTGAGCGCAAGCGATGATTGAAGAAATCCTGAAAGAGATTGCGGACGCGGAGGCACTTGCCGAAGAAAAGCGCAGGGACGCTTTTCAGAAAGGCAAAGGAATAGTGCAGGACGCGGAAGCGCGTGCGGACAAAATGAGACGCGATACCGCCGAGCAGTGCAAGGCGGAGGCTAAAGCCGCGCTTGCCGCGGCGGAAGAAAAGGCGCGTGTCCGCCGCACGGAAATTCTCGCCGAGGGCGAGGAAGCGGCGGCGTCTCTCGAAGCCTCCCGCAAGGAACAAATCGAAAAGGTTGCCGATGACATTCTTGCCGAGTTTGTAAGGAAATACGGTTGATTTATGATTGTTGAGATGAAGAAGTTGGTGCTTCTCGGGCACCGCTCCGACAGGCATAAACTCTTCGAGGCTCTGCACAAGAGCAAAATGGTGGAGATAGCGTCCGCCGAAGAGTACCCCTGCACCGAAAGGCTCGACAACACGGCAAAGACCGAGAAATTCCGCGAGAAAACCGCCCGTCTGGACGCGGTTTTCGCTTTTCTTAAGGAAGAGGGACGCACAGCCGACAGGCTCGTCAAGAAAACCCGCAAGGACGAAAATCCTTTCACTTACGATGCGCCCAAGAAAAATCCTCTCGCGCCCTCCGTCGTGCGTATAAAGTACGACGAGTTTATGGACATCAGCACGCGGGAGACCGATTTGCTTTACAAGGTCGATGAAATCGAGGAGATGATTTCGCAGCAGAACGAACTCGTCGCCCGCAGAAACAAACTCCTCGGCGAAATCGAGCGCATTTCTCTTTATTCCACCACGGAAACGCCGTTTTCGGCTTATGTCGGCACGGAAACCACAGCCGCGTTTCTCGGATACGTCCCTTCCGTGCAGCGAACGGCAATAGAGGAACTTCGGAGCAGATTCGACGACTGCGCCGTGTTCGAGGTGTACGAATCCACCAAAGTGCTCCCCGTGGCGGTCGCGGTTACGAAAGAAAGGGCGGACGAACTCGTTTCCGCGCTGCAGGACCTCGATTTTACGCGGTGCACCTACAACGACGCTCTCACCCCCGCACAGGCTGCGGATAAGGCGAGGGAGGAGATTGCCGCAATCGACGAAGAAAAACGCGAGTTGCTGAAGCGCGCTCTGGAAAAGAAAAGCGCGCTCGCGGATTTAAGGATACTATACGACTATTATCTGTACGAGATTCAGAAATACGAAGCCCTCGACACGTTCGCGGCAACCGAACGCAGTTTTGTTATGGAAGCGTGGTATCCCGCCGAGCAGGAGGAGAGAATAGCCGCAATTCTCGACGGCGTTTCCGCCGCAATAGTCTACGAATTCCGCGAACCGCACGAGGACGAAGTCGTCCCCACGCTCATACTGTCAAACAAGATAGTCGCGCCTTACGAGGACGTGACGAATATGTACAGTATCCCCAACTACCGCGAGGATATAGACCCCAATCCCATTATGGCGTTCTTCTATTTCCTCTTTTTCGGCATTATGATTGCCGACGCGGGCTACGGCATACTGCTGGCCGTGGGTGGATTCCTGCTTTACAAACTCAAAAAGCCCGTTCCCGGCAAAGGTCGTTTGCTTCTCATCGTCGGTATGGGCGGCATTTCGACAGTGATATGGGGAATACTGTTCGGCGGCTGGTTCGGGCTCACTCTCGGGGAGGGCAGTTTCCTTGCTTCGATAAGGTGGTTCAGCCCGATAGATAACCCGATACTTATGCTGGTGCTGTGCCTCGGGCTAGGCGTGTTGCAGATTATAGTCGGTATGATTGTTTCCGCAATCAACAAAATCAGGCTTCACCGCGTCGCCGACGCCGTCTGCGAAGATATTTCGTGGGTGGTGGCAATCGCGGGTATAGGTATGCTCGCCGCAGCGCTGCTCTTTGTGAAGAACGACGGTCTGAAGTATGCGGGTATAGCGTTCATCGCCCTGGGGCTCGGTGTGCTCGTGCTCGGCAACGGCAGAAAGAAAAAGGGCGTCAAGGGCAAAATTCTGGGGGCGGTCACCGGCATTGGCAAACTTTACGGCGGCGTCAATCTGCTTTCCGACGTGCTCAGTTATTCCCGCCTTTTCGGGCTCAGTCTGTCGGGCAGCGTCGTTGCGCTCGTCGTCAATCAGATATGCACGACGCTTATGGACCTGCTGCCTTCGATAGGCGGTCTGCCCGTGATAGGCGTCATCGTGTCTATCCCCGTTTTTATGGTGGGACACCTGTTCAATATAGGAATTTCCACCCTCGGGGCGTACGTGCATAACTGCCGTCTGCAGTACATCGAATTTTACGGCAAATTTTACACCGGTTCGGGACATATGTTTATCCCCTACGGGTCTGTAGCAAAATACACTTACGTTGATATGCAGGAGGTAACAAAATGACATTAGGTACTTTCCTTGGTATGCTCGGCGC
>OHTC01000839.1_pt1 | contig 13556 bp, 10 predicted proteins | sample 1578801 | NCBI WGS metagenome assembly OHTC01 (sample SAMEA3879556, study PRJEB24766) | human gut metagenome | biome: human-associated habitat; feature: feces | place: USA | collected 1985/1987 | reverse complement strand
CGGACGCGCTACACGCGGATCCTTGCGCCGCGGGGCATCATCTATGACTGTAATGGGGAGGAACTGGCCAATAATCAGCCCGGTTTCATGGTTTCCTTGGCACACCGCAACACGGGCTACAGGGATGAAACAATCGAGCGCCTATCGGAACTGGTCCATATTCCTGTGGACAAGATCAAGGAAACCATCAATCTCCATGGCGGTTCGGCAGAACCTATCCGTATTGTGCGCAACGCACCGCCCGACGTGGTCGCCAAAGTAGAAGAAAACCTGCGCTACCTGCCTGATGTCATGATTGAGGTCCAGCCTGTCCGAACTTATCCCAATAAGGAACTGGCTGTCCACGCCTTGGGGTATGTGGGCGAAGTCAGTGAATATGAAATCGAACAGGGTGTTTATGAAAACCTCAAAGCAGGTGACATCATCGGTAAATTTGGCCTGGAAAGCTATTATGATAAGTACCTGCGCGGTACGGACGGCAGTTACCGAGAGGAAGTCGACGTCAATGGCCGCGTTATCCAGGTCATGGACAAGGTGGAACCAAAGCCTGGTCAAGGGCTGGTGCTTACTATTGACGCTAAGCTCCAGCGTATCACTGAAGCCGCCGTCGACCGGCAGCTCAAAGCCATTGGAGCCCGCGGTGCCGCCGTCGTGGTCCTTGATCCCAATAACGGGGAAATCAAGGCCCTTGTTTCCCGACCTGGTTTTGATCCCAACTGGTTCGTAAACGGTATCAGTGAAAAGAACTGGAACTACATCAATACGGATCCATTTCATCCTATGACGGATAAAGCCATTGCCGGCGAATATCCGCCGGGATCGACTTTTAAGATTGTTACGGGTTCGGCAGCCCTTGAAGAAAAGAAAGTTACTCCCGATGAACTCATCTTTGACTCTGGCCGACACTGGCTCGTCGATATGCGCAATGCTGGCGGTGAAGCCTTAGGATGGATCAATTTCAAACGGGCCCTATCCGCTTCGGATAACGTCTATTTCTATGAAATGGGCAATCGCCTCGGCATCGATTTGCTTGACCAATATGCCGAAAAGTTCGGTTTTGGGAAGAAAACTGGGATTGACCTTCATGGGGAGGCCTCAGGCCTTATTGCAACCCCGGCTTACAAGAAAAAGGTCTTTGAAGACGAATGGTACTTGGGCGATACGTTCAATACAGCCATTGGTCAGGGCTTTACCTTGGCAACACCCATGCAGGTTGCGGAAATGCTTGCGGCTGTGGCGACCGATGGAAAGCGCTACAAGCCCCATCTTGTGAGCAAGATCATCAACGACGACGGCAGTGTAGCCGAACGCTTTGAACCGCAGGAAGAAGGTAGTCTGCCGGTTTCCCAGAAAACCTTGGACCTTATCCAGGACGGTCTCCGAGCGGTGACGGAAGAAGGTGGGACAGCATCGGCCCTAAAATCCCTGCCTGTTGATGTGGCCGGTAAGACCGGTACGGCAGAAAACCCCCATGGCAGGGACCATGGCTGGTTCATTGCTTATGCTCCGGCCAAGAATCCCAGCCTTGTTGTGGTCTGCGTTGTGGAGCAGGGCAGTTATGGGTCGGTTTCAGCCGCGCCTATTGTTCAGTCTATCTTGGAATATGCCTTTACGACACCGGGTGTCAAAAAGCCCGGCAGCGGGTCTTCGAAAGATAAAACGACCCCGAAGAAGAAAGGGTAAGTGAGGAGAAAGCATGCGTCATTCCTTTAAAAAGTATTTTCGGAACGTGGATAAGGTCCTTTTTTTGAGCGTCATGCTGCTCATTGCTATCGGCCTTGTTTTGATTGCCAGTGCTACCCATGCCAATATTCCCGGTCCCCATCGCTACCGCTTTGTTTTTCGGCAGGCTCTTTTTGTTATCGTGAACCTCATTTTGGGCGGTTACCTGATGCGTTTTGATTACCGCATCTTAAAACATGTTGCCAAACCTCTGTATATTTTCAATCTGGTTATGCTGGTTGCCGTCATGGTTGTCGGGAAAAGTGCTTTAGGTGCGCAGCGCTGGCTCCAATTGGGCCCCATCAGCATTCAGCCCAGTGAGTTTTCCAAAGCTATCATGATTGTCTGTCTGTCCTCTTTTGTGGAATCGCGGCTGCCGACGTTAACGGACTTTCGCAGTTGGATCCCTGTTTTTCTCTATGTCTTTGTTCCTTTTCTCCTGGTTATGCGTCAGCCTGACCTAGGAACAAGCCTCGTCTTTATGGCGATTCTCTTAGGTACAATGATCATCTGCGGCTTCAGGATCCGTTATTTTCTCATCATGGGCGGTTTGGGTCTTGCTTCAGCACCTCTTATCTGGCACATGCTTCATGAGTACCAGAAAAACCGGATCCGCGTCTTCCTCAATCCCGGACTTGAACCGTACGGGAGTGGTTACCATGTCATTCAGTCCATGATTGCTATTGGTTCCGGTCTTTTTTTTGGCCGTGGTCTTTTTAATGGAACCCAGAGCCAGCTTAACTTTCTTCCTGAAAATCACACGGACTTTATTTTCGCCGTGGCCGGCGAAGAGTTTGGGTTTGTTGGGGTGACACTGATCCTGATTCTCTACTTGATTGTCATCGTCAGGGGCATCACGATTGCCCTTCATGCAAGCGATGATTTTGGAACCCTGCTTGCTGTTGGGATTGTTTCTATGTTTACCTTTCATATCCTGGTCAATGTGGGCATGACGAGCAATGTTATGCCCGTAACAGGGGTTCCGCTGCCCTTTATGAGCTATGGTGTCAGTTCCCTTACGACCAATATGCTCATGGTGGCTCTTTTAATGAATATCCATGCTCATCCCAAGACCTTGAGATTTTAGTAAGGAGGCCCTATGCACAAGGATTTACCGATTGATATCCTCAGTGCTGTCGAAAAACCAGCCCGTTATACGGGAATGGAATTTGGCAGCATCGTCAAACCGGAAAGCGAGGTCGAGGTTTCCTTTGCCCTCGCTTTTCCTGATACCTATGAAATTGGCATGAGTTACCTGGGGTTTAAGATCCTTTATGCCATTCTCAATAAACAGCCCTATATCCAAGCTGAACGGGTCTTTGCGCCCTGGGTGGATATGGAAGACAAGATGCGAGAGCGCGGGATTGCTTTGGAAAGCCTTGAAACGAGCCGCCGTCTTGGTAATTTTGATCTTGTAGGATTTACCCTCCTTTATGAAATGAGCTATTCCAATATCCTGAATATGATGGATCTAGGCGGGGTTCCCATTTGGGCCAAGGACCGCGGCCTTGATGATCCCTTTGTCTGTGCTGGCGGTCCCTGTGTCTTTAACAGTGAACCTTTGGCTGATTTCCTGGATTTTTGTATGCTTGGCGATGGGGAACGCATCATTGTGGAAGTCTCCGATGCCTACCGGGCCTGGAAATCAGAAGGAAAACCCGGTGGACGGAAGGAATTCCTGCGCCGTGTGGCTAGGATCCAGGGCGTATATGTACCGAGTTTCTACACCGTGACCTATCATGCTGACGGGACCATCAAGTCTGTGACACCCAATGAACCGGGCGTTCCGGCAACGGTCTATAAGCGGGTGGAACCGGATATCAACGATCTTGATTTTCCGACCCATCCAATTGTTCCTTATGGAGACACGGTTCATGACCGGATCATGCTGGAACTCTTCCGCGGCTGTTCCCGCGGCTGTCGGTTCTGCAATGCAGGCATCATTTACCGTCCGGTTCGGGAACGAACACCGGAGAACGTCAAGAAACTGGCCCGCGAACTGGTACCGGCAACAGGATACAACGAAATGAGCATGTTCTCCCTAAGTACGGCGGACTACTCTCAGTTGGATCCCCTGGTACGGGATCTTTTGGAAGAATTCAAGGATGACAAGGTGAGCGTTTCCCTGCCGAGTCTGCGCATTGACAGTTTTTCTGTAAAACTGGCACAGGAAGTTCAGGCCGTAAGAGTGGGCTGACCTTTGCTCCTGAAGCCGGCAGCCAGCGCATGCGTGATGTGATCAATAAAGGAGTTACAGAAGAAAATCTCATGGATGCGGTGGGCGCGGCTTTTGAAAATGGCTGGTCCCAGGTAAAACTTTATTTCATGATCGGCCTGCCGACAGAAACCGATGAGGATATCCTTGCGATTGCTCATCTTGCCCGGGCCGTGAAATGGCAGTACAAAAAGATTACGGGCCGCTTTGGGGCCCGCGTTACGGTAAGCGTGTCCAACTTTACGCCTTTTGCTTGGGTGGGACAGAATACAAAAACAGAATTTGACCGGAAGCATATGCTCCTTAAGGAAGTCTTCGACACGATGAAAAATGTCAATTTCCAGTATCATGATTCCCTCACAAGTCTCATGGAAGGCGTCCTTGCCAGGGGCGACCGCCGTCTTTCCAAAGCCATCTACTTGGCTTTTCGGGACGGGGCCCGTTTTGACAGCTGGTCCGAACATTTTTCCTTTGACCGCTGGAAAAAAGCCATTGAAGGAGCTGGACTTGATATGGCCTTCTACAACAACCGCCCGCGCGGAAAAAATGAGAAGTTTCCTTGGGAGCACACGAGCTGCGGCGTTTCCCGTGGCTTCCTGTGGAAAGAATACGAACGGGCCCAGGAAGCTGCTTTGACCCCGGATTGTCGGCGTGGAGCCTGTACGGGCTGTCAGGTCTGTCAGCAGCTGGGGGTCAAGATCATTGATTGGAAGGGGAAGGAAGCATGAAACTACGGTTGCAGATCACAAAAGAATCCGGAATCCGGTTCATTTCCCATCTGGAATATCTGAAAACCTTGGAAAAAGCCATTCGTCGGGCTCGGATTCCTGTTGCCTATTCCCAAGGCTTTAATCCCCATATGAAGTTTTCCTTGGCTTCTGCCCTGAGTGTAGGGGTGACGAGCAGGGCCGAATTTCTGGAACTATATCTGCGGGAGCCCGTTCCCCTAAAGGACCTCGTTGATGCCCTTTCCTGTAATCTTCCCATGGGCATCCATATCGTACGTGCCGACCTAGCAGATGATAAGGCCCCGAAACTCATGGCTTCGGTTGCAGGAACGACTTATTTGGTGAAGGTCCCCTGTGCGGCAGATCCTTCAGACGGGCTTCAGCGCTATGAAAGGGCGGAAAAGGCTCTTTATACGAAAACACATGGCAAGGGCAAGGGCAGCCCGCGCATCGTGGATGCCAAAGCTTTCGTCCCCTATGTGCAGGCTTCATATGAAGGGGGCATGCTGACGCTCCAATTTGACTGTCTGGTTTCCCAGGAAGGCAGCATGAAGGCCGCCGAGCTCTTGAAGGTCCTTCACGATGACTTCGGTCTCTCCCTTGACCTTGAAAAAGCGGATATTGCCCGTCTTGACCTATACGCAGCAGGCCCTAATGGAGAAAAAAGGCCGCTCCTTCAGGCAGATGGTATGACGCTGGAAAGCGGCGCCCTATGACCGCCATCTTTGTCAGTGTCAAACCGGAAGAAACCCGCATGGGACTGGTATTTGACAGCAAGCTCCGCGACTTTGCCGTTGAGCGCCGTGGGGAGGGAAACCTTGTTGGCAATATTTACCGAGGCCGTGTATCGAATGTTGTGCCTGGCATCCAGGCTGCCTTTATCGATCTTAATGTGGGGAAAAATGGGTTCCTGACACTGCATAAACAGGATCGCCTGACGGAAGGCCAGATGCTTCTTGTCCAGGTTGTCAAGGACTGTCGGGGAACCAAAGGGCCGGGTGTCACGCGAAACGTGACCTTGCCGGGCCGTTACATCGTCCTTGAACCTTTTGGCAATCGTATTTCCCTGTCGCGGAAGATTACCTGCAAATCCCTCCGTACTCGTCTGCGGACGCTCGTCCAAAAGAGTCTTCCTGAGGGGATGGGGGTTGTCATCCGAACCGCAGCGGCTAAGGCCGCCGCCGAGGAAATCGAAAATGATTTGCGTCAGCTCCTTGCCAGTTGGCAGGTCCTTCTGCGCCGAAGCAAAGTGGGGAGGGGCCCGCAGCTGCTTTATCGGGAACTGGATCTGTCCATCCGTATGATCCGGGACTATGTGACAAAAGATGTGCAAAAAATCATTGTCGATGATGAAGCGACCTATCATACGGTGGAAGAACTTCTTCAAGATATGGGCCTTACGGAAATCCGGACCGAATGGTATCAGGAAAAGGAAGATCTCTTTACCCATTATGGACTCAATGAAGAAATTGCCAGCATTTCTGACCGGGTGGTTCCCCTGCCTGGCGGTGGTTCTCTTGTCTTTGACTATACGGAGGCCATGACGGTCATTGATGTCAACAGCGGGCACTATTCAACTGGCAGTGACAGGGAGGAGACGAGCCTTGCCACGAATCGGGAAGCGGCCTTGGAAATTGCCCGTCAGTTACGGCTGCGGGATATCGGCGGCATCATCGTTGCTGATTTCATTGATATGGAGCGCAAGGAGGAACAGGAGGAAATCCTGGACCTCTTGCGCCGGGAATTTGCGATGGACCGCATGAAGCCCCGTGTTATGGGCATGACAGCCTTGAATCTTGTGGAGATGACGCGGATGAAGGCGCGGCGCAATCTCTTTGGTACCGTCTATACGACTTGTCCCATGTGTCAGGGAAGCGGCCGTGTGGAATCGCCAGAAACGGTCTATGTGGAAATCCGGCGCCGGCTGCGCAGCCTTTATCTCGATCATGCCATGGCCCGCAGTTTGGTCCTTTCTGTTCACCCTCTGGTAGAGGAATGGATTCGCATCCATGGGATGAAAGACATGGAACAGGAATTTGGTGCCAAGATTCGCTTGGTTTCCAATCCATCATTGGCCGTGGGTGTCTTTACGCTCCTCAATGCCCCTGATGGGGATTAAGTCATGAAAGGAGGCCCCTTGATGGCGGCCCTATTTCCTTCATATGTCATAACGGTTCTGGAACTGTTCCGAAAACATGGATTTGAAGCCTATGTCGTTGGCGGAGCCGTGCGCGATCTGCTTTGCGGAAAGCATCCCCATGACTACGATATTGTCACGAGCGCCCGACCGGAAGAAACCCGCCGTCTTTGCAAAGGGGCGGGTCTTTCTGTTGTGGAAAACCTGGGCGAAAATTTCGGTGTCCTGGTCCTTCTTGTAGAAGGACGAGCCGTTGAAGTTGCTGCCTACCGCAAGGAAGTTTATGGAACGGATGCGCACCGCCCTAGCGGTGTTGCGTACTGCCAGACCCTGGAAGAAGACCTGGCACGAAGGGACTTTACGGTCAATGCCATGGCGATGGATCTTGCGGGGAACTTGACCGATCCCTATAGCGGACAGCGTGACCTTGAGCATCATGTCCTGCGTGTGGTAGGATCTCCTTCGGACCGTTTTTCTGAAGATGCCCTGCGCATGTTCAGGGCCTGCCGTTTTGTCGCACAGCTCGGCTTTCTTCCCGAGGCTGGTATCCTCCCGGCAATCAAGGCGGAGGCACCGCGTGCAAAGGGCCTCTCTCTTTCCCGTGTCAAGGCGGAGCTGCATAAACTTCTTAGGGCACCCTACGCTGGTCAGGGCATGAATCTCATGGTCCAAAGCGGTCTTGCAGGGATGTCGTGCCGAATCAAAAAAGAGGGAACCTATGAAAGCGTCCCCATTTTGCCGGAGCTTCTCGATCTTGTGGGTGTCCCTCAAAATCCTCGCTTCCATCCCTTTGATGTATGGGGCCATATCTGGCATGCCTTGGACCACAGTGACGGTTCCCTGACTTTGGGATGGGCCATCCTGCTTCACGATGTGGGGAAGGGAAGGAAAGGTGTCAGGGGCATTCGCCCCGATGGCATGCCCAGTGACCATGGACACGACAAGGTGGGAAAAGCCATGGCGGAAAGCATTCTCCACCGTCTGGGGGAAAACGGAGCCCTAGTGAACCGTGTGGCTTTTCTTGTAGGAAACCATATGCATTTTGGACCTGCTCGATTCCTGCCGGATGCGGCACTTTGGCGCTGGCTTCGGAAGGAAGCCCGCAGCGGGGCGTTCCGCTGTACCAAGGACTTGCAGGAAGCATTCCGGGAATTGGGGACCCTTTGCCTTGCCGATATGGCAGCCACAACGGCTTCGGCAGAAAGTCAGGCGCTGGCGCGCCATTTTGCAGATCAGCTTTTTCTGATGGCCGGTACTATGCCCGTCCATACAGCAGACCTTGCCATAAGCGGGCGGGACCTTATTGCTGCGGGAATTCCGCAAAGGGTCCTTAAAAGGCTGCTGCCCCTGCTTCTTTCCCGTGTTCAGGACCGAAATCTTTCCAATACCCCTGAAGCGCTCCAGAGAGCAGCGGACATCTGGTGGAAAAAGGAAAAAGAAAAAGGACCCACGTCTTAACGTTTCCGTTTAAAAATATAACTACATTTTGATTGCATACGGGATACCCCTTGAAAACGGGGTCCCGGTTTTTTTCATATGTAACATTTTTTTATCTATTTTCGTGGAAAAAAGGAAAAAGCACGATTATTGTTATGGGGCCTATTTAGAAAAAACCTAGGAAAAATGGGCTTTTTTAGTTTTTTAATAAAAAAATTGTCCGAATTCATATAAAATTGTTAAAAAACGCATAAATCCTTGAAATTGAATTTAAAAAAATAGTTATTTGTGTTATAATCGCTTTGTACTATGAAGAGTGATACCAATCGGAACCTGAATCGAGAATGTTCAAAGGGGGATGGATGATTTAGCGGACGATGGTTCCGGAACTTCAGCATGCTTAGCCAAAGTATGGAAATTAAAAGGAGGTTTTTGCTTTGAGTAAAGTAATGACGTTAAAAGACGCTATTGCAAAGTATGTCCACAGTGGTGACCATCTTGCACTGGGTGGTTTTACGACTGACCGTAAACCGTATGCAGCCGTCTATGAAATCCTGAGACAGGGAATCACGGACCTGACCGGACTTTCCGGTGCTGCCGGCGGTGACTGGGATATGCTCATTGGCTGTGGCCGTGTCAAGGCATATATCAACTGCTACACGGCTAACTCTGGTGTAACGAATGTTTCCAGACGCTTCCGTAAATGGTTCGAAGCGGGCAAACTCACCATGGAAGATTATTCCCAGGATGTCATCTATATGATGTGGCATGCCGCTGCCCTTGGCCTTCCGTTCCTTCCGGTTTCCCTGATGCAGGGCTCCAGTCTTGAAACCGAATGGGGCATCAGTAAGGAAGTCCGCAAGACCCTCGATAAGGTTCCTGATGACAAATTTGTCGAAATCAAGAACCCGTTCAACGACAAACAGCGCGTCCTCGCCATTCCTGTTCCTCAGATTGATGTAGCCATCATCCATGCCCAGCAGGCTTCTCCGGATGGTACGGTTCGCATCTGGGGCGGCAAGTTCCAGGATGTCGATATTGCTATGGCTGCTAAGCACACCATTGTTACGTGCGAAGAAATCATCAGCAACGAAGAAATCCGCCGCGATCCGACCCAAAACGACATCCCCTGCATGTGCGTAGATGCGGTTGTCTTGGCTCCTTATGGCGCTCATCCGTCTCAGTGCTTCGGCCTGTATGACTATGATAATCCGTTCCTGAAGGTCTACGATGTTGTTTCCAAGACCCAGGAAGATTTCGATGCATTCTGCAAGGAATGGGTCTTCGACCTGAAAGATCACGATGAATACCTGAACAAACTGGGCGCAACCCGCCTCATCAACCTGAAGGTTGTTCCTGGTCTTGGGTATCATGTTGATATGACGAAGGAGGGCTAATTAGGATGGCTGATTACACGAATTACACCAATAAAGAAATGCAGGCAGTTACCATTGCCAAGCAGATTAAAAATGGTCAAGTCGTAACCGTTGGGACCGGGCTCCCCTTGATCGGTGCCAGCGTTGCTAAGAGAGTCTATGCTCCGGACTGCCACATCATCGTAGAAAGTGGCCTCATGGACTGCTCCCCTGTTGAAGTACCTCGTTCCGTTGGTGACTTGAGATTCATGGCTCACTGCGGTACCATTTGGCCTAACGTTCGTTTCGTCGGTTTTGAAATCAACGAATACCTCCATAAGGAAAACCGTCTCATCGCTTTCATCGGCGGTGCGCAGATCGACCCCTATGGTAACGTAAACTCCACCTCTATTGGTGACTATCATCATCCGAAGACCCGTTTCACTGGTTCTGGCGGCGCAAACGGCATTGCAACCTATTCCAATACGATCATCATGATGCAGCATGAAAAACGCAGATTCATGGACAAGATCGACTACGTGACCAGCCCGGGTTGGATTGATGGCCCTGGCGGACGTGAAAGACTGGGCCTTCCCGGCGAAGTAGGGCCTCAAATGGTTGTTACGGACCGCGGGATCCTCAAATTCGACGAAAAGACCAAGAGAATGTACCTGGCTGGATATTATCCGACCTCTTCCCCCGAAGACGTCATTGAAAATACGGGTTTTGAAATCGACGTTTCCCGCGCTGTTGAATTGGAAGCTCCGGAACCGTCCGTTATCAAATTGATTCGTGAAGAAATTGACCCGGGCCAAGCCTTCATCAAAGTGCCTGTGCCGGAAGCCAAATAAGAGATAAGTAGGAGGAACGAAAAACATGGGTTTTTACTCTATGCCCCGTTATTTTGAACATATGCCGCAGGTCGGCAAACCGATGAAGAAAGCGAATCCGGAAAACGAAGCTCAGCTGAAAGCCATCGAAGCCGAGATCCACGAACTCATCAAAGCCGCCCAGTCTGCTGGCCGCAGTGATGAATCCCTGAATGAATCCGGTCAGCTGACTGCACTGCAGCGCGTTGAAAAACTGGTTGAACCGGGCACTTTCAGACCGCTCAACACCCTGTACAATCCCGAAGGCAACAAGAACGGTTCCGTCAGCATTGTCAAGGGCTTGGGCCGCATTAACGGCAAGTGGGCTGTTATCGTTGCTTCTGACAACAAGAAGCTTGCCGGTGCCTGGGTACCGGGCCAGGCCGAATGCCTGCTCCGTGCTTCTGACACGGCAAAGACCCTGCGCATCCCTCTTGTCTATGTCCTGAATTGCTCTGGCGTTAAGTTCGACGAACAGGAAAAGGTTTATCCGAACCGCCGTGGCGGTGGTACGCCTTTCTTCCGCAATGCTGAACTGAACCAACTCGGTATTCCTGTTATCGTAGGCATTTATGGGACGAACCCTGCTGGCGGCGGTTACCACTCCATCAGCCCGACCATCCTCATTGCCCACGAAAAAGCCAATATGGCTGTTGGCGGCGCCGGAATCCTTGGCGGAATGAGCCCGAAAGGCTACATTGATATGGAAGGCGCTGAACAGATTGCTGAATCTGTTGCAAAAAGCGGCAAGACCGAGCCCCCTGGAGCGGTTGATATCCATTACACTGAAACGGGTTTCTTCCGTGAAGTTTATGCTTCCGAAGAAGGTGTTCTTGAAGGCATCAAAAAATATATTGGCATGCTGCCGAGCTACAATCCGGAATTCTTCCGTGTTGACGATCCGAAAGCACCGGCCCTGCCTCTGGATGACCTCTACTCCTTGGTTCCGCTGAACGACAAGAGAGCCTATGATATGTATAACGTCATTGGCCGACTCTTTGATAACAGTGAATTCAGTGAATACAAGAAGGGTTACGGCCCTGAAATGATTACCGGTATGGCAAAGGTCAACGGCCTTGTGGTCGGTGTTGTTGCCAACTTCATGGGCCTGTTGATGAACTATCCTGAATACAAGACCGGTGCTGTTGGTATGGGCGGTAAGCTCTATCGGCAGGGTCTCATCAAGATGAACGAATTCGTGACGCTCTGCTCGAGAGACCGTCTGCCAATCATCTGGATCCAGGATACGTCCGGTATCGACGTTGGCAACGACGCTGAAAAAGCCGAACTGCTTGGTCTGGGTCAATCCCTGATCTATTCCATCCAGAATTCCAACATTCCGCAATTCGAAATTACTCTGAGAAAAGGTTCTGCAGCTGCTCACTACGTACTGGGCGGGCCTCAGGGCAACGATACGAACGCGTTCTCCATTGGCACGGCTGCCACGGAAATCTATGTCATGAACGGCGAAACCGCTGCTGTGGCTATGTATTCCAGACGTCTTGCTAAAGATAAGAAAGCCGGCAAGGACCTGCAGCCGACCATAGACAAGATGAATGCCCTAATCGAAGCTTTCCATACGAAATCTCGTCCGAAGGTTTGTGCTGAACTCGGCCTTGTCGATGAAATCGTTGATTTCACTAACCTTCGTGGCTATGTAGAAGCCTTCGCCGAAGCTGCTTACCAGAATCCGAAATCTGTTTGCCCGTTCCATCAAATGCTGCTGCCAAGAGCCATCAGAGAGTTCGATACCTTCACGAAGAAATAATTTCCTTAGGAGGAACTTTACTGAATGAGTATCTATACCCTCGGAATTGATATTGGTTCCACTGCATCAAAATGCATCATCCTCAAGGATGGCAAAGACATTGTCGCCAAGTCCCTCGTGGACGTTGGGGCTGGCACGACTGGACCGGCCCGTGCCATTTCCGAAGTCCTTGAGAGTGCCAACATGAAAAGAGAAGATCTGGCCTTTACCCTGGCAACAGGGTATGGCCGGAATTCCTTGGAAGGCATTGCTGATAAGCAGATGAGTGAGCTTTCCTGCCATGCCATGGGGGCCCATTTCCTCTGGCCTAATGTCCACACGGTCATTGATATCGGGGGACAGGATGCCAAGGTTATCCATATTGAAAATGGTGCGATGACCAACTTCCAGATGAACGATAAATGTGCCGCAGGTACGGGACGTTTCCTCGATGTTATGGCCCGTGTCCTCGAAGTCAAGGTCAGTGATCTTGCTCCGCTGGGGGCGCAGTCTACAAAACGTGTGCCTATCAGCTCAACCTGCACGGTCTTTGCGGAATCGGAAGTCATCAGTCAGCTGTCGAAAGGAACCAATAAAATCGACATCATTGCCGGTATCCATCGTTCCGTTGCCAGCCGTGTCATTGGTCTTGTCAACCGCGTCGGGGTTTCTCCAGACGTGGCCATGACCGGTGGGGTGGCACAAAACTACGGCATTGTCCATGCATTGGAGGAAGGCCTTGGCGTAGAAATCAAGACATCTCCCTTGGCCCAGTACAATGGGGCCTTGGGAGCGGCTCTCTATGCATATCGAAAGGCGAGCAAGTAAGCGCTCAACTTGATGAAAAGAAGGAAGGATCATTATGGCAAAAACTGTAAGTCCTGGCGTCCAGGCATTAAGAGACGTAGTTGAAAAAGTTTATCGTGAATTGAGAGAAGCTAAAGAAGCTGGCGAACCTGTAGGCTGGTCGTCTTCCAAGTTCCCTTGCGAACTGGCTGAATCCTTTGGGCTGCATGTTGGTTACCCTGAAAACCAGGCTGCCGGTATTGCAGCTAACCGTGACGGCGAAGTTATGTGTCAGGCTGCTGAAGACCTGGGCTATGACAACGATATCTGTGGTTATTCCCGTATTTCCTTGGCTTATGCTGCTGGTTACCGTGGTGCCAACAAAATGGATAAAGATGGCAACTATGTCATCAATCCGAACAGTGGCAAACCCCTGAAAGATGCCAATGGCAATAAAGTCCTCGATGAAAATGGTAAGCCGGTCAAGGATCCGAAGACCCTGAAACCGTATGCAACGACGGATAATATCTATGAAATTGCTGCCCTTCCGGACGGAGAAG
>OHTC01000833.1_pt1 | contig 13624 bp, 10 predicted proteins | sample 1578801 | NCBI WGS metagenome assembly OHTC01 (sample SAMEA3879556, study PRJEB24766) | human gut metagenome | biome: human-associated habitat; feature: feces | place: USA | collected 1985/1987 | reverse complement strand
CATAAAGTCGATCAGGTCGGGAACTACAGCTTCCGCACCCTCGCTCTCTAAGAGCTCCACCAGATGATTGTTGCCGGCAGGAGAGAATTTCACCAGGATCTCGCCGACCACGCCGACGCGGGGCTTCTTGATATCCAGTACCGGTATCGCATCGAAATCCCGGATGATCTCGGTACACATCCTGCGGAACTTGCCTATGCTGATATGCTTTGCGGATACGAAATCCTGCACCTTCTTAAGCCATTCTCTATGTAAGGCATCCACAGACCCCGGAGTTGCTTCATAAGGACGCATCCGGTAGACACAACGCATGAAGATATCACCGAACTCGGCAGCTACCGCTGCACGCAGCATCAGATCTGCATTCAGGTGGAAGCCGGGATTGCTCTCGATACCCGCCAGGTTCAGGGAGATGACAGGAATCTGCTCCATATCTGCCTTCTTCAGGGCACGGCGGATGAAGCCGATATAGTTCGTCGCACGGCATCCGCCACCGGTCTGGCTCATGATAATGGCGGTCTTGTTCAGATCATATTTGCCGGACAGCAGAGCTTCCATGATCTGTCCGACTACCAGCAGGGAGGGATAGCAGGCATCGTTGTTAACATATTTCAGACCTACATCCACAGAGTGCTTGTTGTCATTGTCCAATACGACGAAATTGTAACCGCAGGCATTGAACGCAGGCTGCAGGATCTCAAAGTGGATCGGGGACATCTGCGGACAGATGATGGTGTAATCCTTGCGCATCTCTTCGGTAAACGGTACCTTCTCAATAGCGGAAGAACGGATGGTGCGGTGCTTGCCCAGTTTCTCACGGACACGGATCGCGGACAACAGGGAACGGATACGGATACGTGCCGCACCCAGGTTGTTGACTTCATCGATCTTTAAACAGGTGTAGATCTTGTCGGAGCCGGAGAGGATATCGTTCACCTGATCGGTGGTGACGGCATCCAGACCGCAGCCGAAGGAATTCAGTTGGATCAGATCCAGATTCTCAACCGTCTTCACATAGCTTGCAGCGGCGTAAAGTCTTGAGTGATACATCCACTGGTCGGATACGATTAAAGGACGCTCCGGTTTTGCCAGATGGGAGATGGAATCCTCGGTAAGCACAGCCATATCGTAGGATGTGATCAGCTCGGGAATACCGTGGTTGATCTCCGGGTCTACATGATAAGGACGGCCAGCCAGCACGATACCGCGCTTGCCGGTCTGACGTAAGTATTCCAGCGTTTCTTCGCCCTTTTTCTCCATATCGTGACGGGCATTCGCCAGCTCCTGCCAGCCCTTTTCACAGGCTGCGGCAATCTCAGCAGCGGGAATCTCGGTGAATTCCTTCGTCAGTGCATCCGTCACCGTTCCCAGATCTCTGAAGGACATGAACGGATTGCGGAAGGTGATCTCACCGCCGGCAATCTCCTCCACGTTATTCTTGATATTCTCGGAATAAGAAGTAACGATGGGGCAGTTGTAATGGTTGTTCGCATCTTCGAACTCATTGCGCTCATAGAACAGCGCAGGATAGAAGATGAACTTAATACCCTGTCGGATCAGCCAGGTCACATGACCGTGCGCCAGCTTTGCCGGGTAACACTCGGATTCACTCGGGATGGACTCAATACCGAGCTCGTAGATCTTACGATTGGAGCTGGGAGAGAGCACCACGCGGTAGCCCAGTTCGGTGAAAAATGTGAACCAGAACGGATAGTCCTCGTACATATTCAGTACTCTGGGGATACCTACCACACCTCTGGGAGCCTTGTCGGCGTCCAGGGATTCATAGGAGAATAATCTATGCAATTTATATTCGTATAAGTTCGGTACATTATGGGCATTCTTCTGACCACCGATACCGCGTTCGCAACGATTGCCGGAGATGAACTGACGGCCGCCGGAGAATTTGTTGATGGTCAGACGACAGTTGTTGGTACAGCCCTTACATTTTGCCATGCTGGTCTCGAACTGCAGGTCGCAGATCTTCTGATAATCCAGCATGGTGGTCACATAACCGTCCTCGTAATGCTCTCTGGCGATCAGTGCCGCACCGAAAGCACCCATGATACCGGCGATGTCGGGACGGATGGCCTTGCAGCCTGCAATTTTTTCAAAGCTGCGCAGAACGGCATCGTTGTAGAAGGTACCGCCCTGTACCACGATATTTTTACCAAGCTCTGACGCATCGGAGACTTTGATCACCTTAAATAAAGCATTCTTGATAACGGAGTAAGCAAGTCCTGCGGAGATATCCGCTACGGAAGCACCTTCCTTCTGTGCCTGCTTTACCTTGGAGTTCATGAATACGGTACAACGGGTACCCAGGTCGATGGGATGCTCTGCGAACAGGGCAGCCTGTGCAAAATCCTGCACGGTATAGTTCAGGGATTTCGCAAAGGTCTCGATAAAGGAACCGCAGCCGGAGGAACAAGCCTCATTTAACTGTACGCTGTCTACGGTCTGATTCTTGATCTTGATGCACTTCATGTCCTGACCGCCGATGTCTAAGATACAGTCGACGCTGGGATCAAAAAATGCAGCTGCATAGTAATGTGCCACGGTCTCTACTTCGCCGTCATCTAACAGGAAAGCGGCCTTCATCAGCGCTTCGCCGTAACCGGTGGAACAGGAGCGCACGATCTCCACACCCTCGGGCAGGAGAGAGTAGATCTCTTTCAGGGAACGGATCGCGGTCTTTAACGGACTTCCGTCGTTGCCGGAGTAGAAGGAATATAACAGGGATCCGTCCTCGCCCACCAGTGCAATCTTCGTGGTGGTGGAACCGGCATCGATACCCAGGAATGCCTTGCCCTGATAGGACTGCAGATCACCGGTGGTTACATGATGCTTACTGTGACGCTCCACGAACTCTTTGTAAGCCGCCTGATCAGCAAACAGGGGCTCCATACGTTCCACTTCAAATTCCATCTTGATATCGGAGGACAGCTTTTTTACCATATCGGACAGGCTGATGCAGACATCTTCCTTTGCATTCAATGCGGAGCCAATGGCTGCGAACAGATGAGAGTTGTCCACATCGATGATGTGCTCGTCATCCAAATTTAAAGTACGGATGAAAGCGGCCTTTAACTCAGACAGGAAATGTAACGGTCCGCCTAAAAATGCTACATGACCGCGGATCGGCTTACCGCATGCCAGACCGGAGATGGTCTGGTTCACCACAGCCTGGAAAATAGAAGCAGACAGGTCTTCCTTGGTAGCACCTTCGTTGATCAGTGGCTGGATATCAGTCTTGGCAAATACACCACAGCGGGCTGCAATGGTGTAGAGAGATTTATAATCCTTCGCATATTCGTTTAAGCCCGAAGCGTCCGTCTGGAGCAGACTTGCCATCTGGTCGATAAAGGAACCGGTACCGCCGGCGCAGATGCCGTTCATACGCTGTTCCACATTACCGCCTTCGAAATAGATGATCTTCGCATCCTCACCGCCAAGTTCGATAGCTACATCGGTCTTGGGTGCCAGCTCCTGCAGGGAGGTAGCCACGGCTACCACCTCCTGTGTAAAAGGAACGCCCAAGTGATTGGCTAACGTCAGTCCGCCGGAGCCGGTGATCATGGGGTGCAGCTGCAATTCGCCCAGCTGGTCATATGCCTTCTTAAGGAGACCGGACAGAGTCTCCCGGATATTGGCGAAGTGACGCTCATAATCGGAAAATAAAATATTGTGGTTTTCATCTAAAATCGCAATCTTGACAGTGGTAGAACCGATATCTATGCCGAGTGTTGCGTATTTTTCCTTTGAATTCATGTGATACATCCTTCCTGATAAAATGCTGTAACTATTCAGAAGGTCAATGATGAGTTACAGAATTACTTCTTAATATATGCGACTTTTCTTTCACAAAACTTTTTTCATTATACGACAAAAAAAACGATATTGCAACGAACAAAGACAAAACGCTGTCGTTAAAATTGTGTAAAGAAAAAATTAAATAAATAGTAATTCTATAAACTTTTGAACGTGCGGTTTACTTATTGTCCTGTGGATGTTACAATCTCGATAGAGAAAAAACGAATAGGTAATTAATAGAAACGGAGAAACGACTTTATGAGCAAATTTGAGAAAAAATTCGGCAAATATGCCATTCCGAACCTCACACTCGTACTGATCATGTGCTATGTGGCGGGATATATCATCCAACTGATGGGAGCTGCAGGCGGTACGAACCTGCTGGGCTTTTTGACACTGGATCCTTACCGGATCCTGCACGGACAGATCTGGAGACTGGTGACCTGGGTGATCGTGCCCCCTGACAGCCTGGACATTTTTACGATCATTATGTTGTTTTTCTATTACAGTCTGGGGTCTACTCTGGAGCGCACCTGGGGGACCTACCGTTATAATGTGTATATTTTCTCAGGCATGTTGTTCACCATTATCGGAAGCTTTCTGTGCATGGGATTTGCTTACCTGATCACCGGAGGTATGGCTGCCGAGGCAGCGTCTGTGTTATTTTACCGTGGTTCTTATGCATTCAGTACCTATTACATCAACCTGTCGATCTTCCTTGCCTTTGCAGCAACTTATCCGGATATGCAGGTGCTCTTAATGTTCGTGATTCCCGTAAAAGTAAAATGGATGGGAATCCTGGATGCCGTTTTGATGGTTTACTATGTGATTGTAGGCAGCCTGTTTACGAAATTTGCAATTGTGGCATCCTTACTTAATTTTGTGTTATACTTTTACAGAATGCACAAAAGCCGCATCTCGCCGAAACAGATGCACCGCAGGGCTCAATTTGAGAGAAAAACAAACGAAGGCAGAACTAAAGCTACGAGGCATAAATGCGCGATCTGCGGCAGGACGGAAGAGGACGATCCGAGCCTGGAGTTCCGTTTCTGTTCTAAATGCAACGGCAACTACGAATATTGCCAGTATCATCTGTTTACGCACGAACATGTGAAATAAAGATTTGTAATATCCGTTACGGCATGACTGCTCGCAGGCAATGCCGAGCGGATATTAGCAAATCGAACAGACATGAGCAAGAAGGACGATAGTCCGGATTGCGAATGGATGTACACTTTCGAAAGTGCGAAGCACGGAGAAAGTGTATTATTGCAAGAGGCAGATGCATGACTGCTCGCAGGCAGAGTGCGGAGCATGGAGAAAGTGTATTATTATAAAGGAGACCCTATATGAACAAAGAAGTATTATTTGCCCAGACCTTAGAGCAGGTCCGCAAGACCGCCAAGGAGCAGGGGAACTGCATCAGCGAAGAACAGGTAAAGGATGCCTTCGCGGAACTTGACTTAAGCGGTGAACAATTGCAGATGGTATTTGACTATCTGTTGAAACATAAAATAGGTATCGGACAGCCCATGGATCCCGACGAATTCCTGACGGATGAGGAAAAGGATTATTTGATGGGGAGAAGCTGGCATTTGCTATGTCTGCCATGGCAGGTGAGGCGGATGCGCAGCAGCGCCTGATCGAGATTCATCTGGCAGATGTGGCGGAGATCGCGAAGCTTTACGCCGGACAGGGCGTTCTGCTGGAGGATCTGGTAGGTGAAGGTAATCTGGCACTGTCTTTTGGTGTTACTATGCTGGGCAGTCTGGAGAAACCACAGGAAGTGGAAGGAATGCTGGGTAAGATGATCATGGATGCCATGGAAGAATATATTGCCGAGCATGCGGAGAATTCCAAGATCGACAAGCGGGTGGAAGACAAAGTCAACAAGGTGGCGGACAAAGCCAGAGAACTGGCGGAGGAATTGCAACGCAAGGTGACCATAGAGGAACTGATGGAGGAGACCGGCATGTCCCGCAAAATGATCGAGGATGCGGTGCGGATGAGCGGTTTTAAGATTGAGGATATCGACAACAATGCAAAAGACAGTTTATGAGAACTATAAATACAGCCTGCAGGACACGGCAAAGGTCTACATAGGTGCAAAATATACTTTTGCAGAGCTTTTGGAGCAGGATGATGTCGCGTTTAAATTCCGCCTGATCGTGGAACGCTATATTTTAGCGGAAAAGGAAGTGGATCCCGAGGATACGCTGGAAACCCATCTGTATTATTTGAAGCCGGACAGCTTTCTGGTCAAGATCTACGACCGGATCAAGGCAAGAGTGAAGATCAATATCATCGAGGAGAAAAAAGGGATCTTCGGCAGAGGGAAGAAACGGTATGTGACGAAGGAGCTGAACATCCGGGAACTGACCGCCATGACCCCGGAAGAAAAAGAGGCAAAGGGCGTCGTGATCCAGGAAATCTCCATGAGCAAGCTGGCACTGGCAGGCTTTTGATAGATTAAGCTCACCCATAGAAAGCATACGCGACTGCTTGCAGGCAGCGAAGGCTTTCTATGAGGGGAGCAAACGAACATGAGCAAGAAGGACGATAGTCCGAATTGCGAATGGGCGTTACGATTTCGGGAGCTCGAAGAGCGGAGAAATCGATTAAGCTAAAAAGTAGGAGACGTAAATAAATGAGAGTAGAAGATTTATCCACATACGAGATCATAGAGAAACGGGAGATCCCCGACATCAACAGCGTGACCTATCTGTGCCGTCATAAGAAGACAGGAGCAAGAGTGGCACTGGTATCCAATGACGATGAGAACAAAGTATTTTACATTGGTTTCCGTACCACCCCGAAGGATTCCACCGGCGTGGCACATATCCTGGAGCACTCTGTATTATGCGGCTCGAAGGAATTCCCGGTGAAGGATCCTTTTGTGGAACTGGTAAAAGGTTCTTTAAATACTTTTTTAAATGCCATGACCTATCCGGATAAGACCGTATACCCTGTGGCAAGCTGTAATGACAAGGATTTCCAGAACCTGATGCATGTCTATCTGGATGCTGTATTTTACCCGAATATTTATAAAAACGAATCCATTTTCCGGCAGGAAGGCTGGCATTATGAGCTCGAAGGTGACGAGGAAGAGCTGAAGGTCAACGGCGTGGTCTACAACGAGATGAAGGGAGCATTTTCTTCTCCGGATGATGTGCTGGAGAGGGAGATCATGAACTCTCTGTATCCGCATACCACCTATGGCTGTGAGTCCGGAGGCGATCCGGAGGTGATCCCGGAGCTGACGTACGAAGAGTTCCTGGATTTTCACCGGAAGTTCTATCATCCCTCCAACAGCTATATCTATCTCTATGGTAACATGGATATGGCGGAGAAGCTGACCTTTATCGACGAACATTATCTGTCTGCTTACGATGCTCTTAAGGTGGACTCCGAAGTGACCGAGGAGCCGGCTTTCGACAAGCCCGGCCGTATTGTCAGAGACTGTCCCATCGGCGAGGGAGAGGACGAAGAAGAGAATACCTATCTGTCCCAGAACTTCTGCGTCGGTGACAGCCTGGATCCGAAGCTCTACATTGCATTTCAGATCCTGGACTATGCGCTGTGCTCCGCTCCCGGAGCACCCTTAAAGCAGGCGCTGGTAGACCGTGGCATTGGCAAGGATGTCTACAGCATCTACGAGAACGGTATCCGTCAGCCATATTTCAGTGTCGTGGCGAAGGACACTTCCGTAGAAAAAGAACAGGAATTTTTACAGGTAACGAAAGAAGTACTCGAGAAGCTGGCAGCGGAAGGCTTCGACGAGAAGGCATTGCTTGCCGGTATCAATTACTACGAATTCAAATACAGAGAGGCAGATTTCGGTTCTTATCCCAAGGGACTGATGTATGGTTTACAGGTGCTGGACAGCTGGCTGTATGACGACAGACTGCCGTTCATTCATATCGAGGCGAACAATACCTTTGCCGAGCTTCGTAAGGAGGTTAAGACCGGATATTTTGAGGGTCTGGTACAAAAATACCTGCTGGACAATACGCACCGCAGCGTGGTGATCCTGCAGCCGAAGCTTGGACTTTTAGAGGAACAGGAACAGAAACAGCGTGAGAAAATGGCACAGGTGAAAGCGGTCATGAGTCCGGAAGAACTGGAAGCCGTAAAAGAGACCTTCCGTAAACTGACCGAGTTCCAGGAGAGTGAGGATGCGAAGGAGGATCTGGAGAAGATTCCTCTATTGAAGCGGGAGGATATGAAAAAAGAGGCGAATCTCCCGGTGAACGAGGTACGGAGTATTGGGGATACCACACTTTTGTATCATGATCTGTTTACCAACGGTATCGGATACTTACGTCTGATCTTCAGACTGGATCAGATCCCCGGAAAATATTTCCCGTATATCGGCATCTTAAAAGGCTGTCTTGGGCTCCTCAATACAGAGAACTATACTTATGGAGACCTCTATAATGAGATGAACCTGGTCACCGGCGGCATGGCTGCGGTGAACAATGTGTATGGCAGATTGCAGGATACAGATGAATTTACGTTGACTCTGGAGCTGAAGACGAAGGTGTTCTATGATCGTATTGCGGATGCCATCGATCTGATGCGTGAGATCGTTATGACCAGTGATTTCACGGACACCAAGCGTCTCTATGAGATCCTGGCGGAGGGCAAGTCCCGCATGCAGGCACAGATGACGTCCGGCGGACATAGCGTGGCTGCCGGAAGAGCCATGTCCTACGGCAGTATTCCCGGAGCTGTCAGCGAGGAGATCTCCGGCATCCCGTTCTATCGCCTGATCACCGGGCTGGAAGCACATTTTGACGAGAAAAAAGAAGAACTGGTGGAGATCTTACAGACGTTATTAAAAATGATCTTCCGTCCGGAGAATCTCATGGTGGATTTCGTCGGTGAAGAGAAGGCAGTGGGATTGTTGGATGCCCCGGTGGAAGCCTTTAAGGCAGCACTCTATACCGGATCCGTGGAAAAAGCACATTATATTCCGGAAGTCTCCCGGAAGAACGAAGGCTTCTTAACCTCCGGTCAGGTCAATTATGTATGTCGTGCCGGTAATTTCCGCAAGAGCGGACTGAAATATACCGGAGCCCTAAGAGTGCTGAAGGTCATGCTGGGCTATGAATATCTGTGGGTCAATGTCCGTGTAAAGGGAGGCGCCTACGGCTGTATGTGCAGCTTCGGCAGATCCGGTGACAGCTATTTTGTCTCATACAGAGATCCCAACCTCGGCAAGACGATTGATATATATGAGAAGGCAGCGGATGCCATTGCAGAATTTACCGCGGATGAGCGTACCATGACCCAGTATATCATCGGTGCTGTCAGTGATCTGGATGTGCCTATGAATCCGGCAGCGAAGGGACTGTATTCTCTGAGTGCCTATATGACGGGACTGGACGATGCAGCATTACAGAGAGAACGTGACGAGCTGCTGTCCGCTACCGTTGAGGATATCCGGGCACTGTCCGCACATATCCGGGCATTTATGCAGGAGGATCTGCTCTGTGTCGTAGGTACGGCTTCTAAGGTAAAGGAAGAACAGGACAGATTCCTGAAGGTGGAAAATCTGTTTTAAAGCGGCAAAAGGAAAGCTGCGATTTTGCAAAAGTGGTTCTGAATCGTAAAAAGATCAAATAAATAAAGAACTTTTGTGATATTATTTCGTTTATAGGGGTGAACAATAAAAAGTCAACAGCAGGCGGATCCGACAGGCTGTCAGGATGCCGTCCGCAGAACGGAGAGGGTTATGAAAAAAGGAAATTTTGAAACAAAGATCATTACAGGGTTGCTCACTGCCGGCATGATATTATCGCTGACCGCCTGCGGCAGCTCATCGAAGGGCAGTTACGGCATCAGTGATCTCATGGATGAGGATTATTCTGCTGCTTCCAATGAGGCAGCTGCACCGGAGGCGTCCGCTTATGAAGATGGATTTGGCATGACAGAAGGGTACGATTCCGAAGGAAATGCTCAGGACACAAGTAATACAGTGCCTGAGGAGACTGCAGCCACAGCAGACCGGAAACTGATCAAGACCGTGAATATGGATGTCGAGACCAGGGAGTATGATAAGCTGTTAAGTGCGGTAGAGAATAAAGTAACAGAGCTCGGCGGCTATATCGAAAGTCTGGATGCCTATAACGGCAGTACATATTATAGTTATCGTTCTACAAGGAATGCCAATCTGACCATCCGTATCCCGAAGGACAGACTGGAGGAGTTCCAGAATACGGTCTCAGAGCTGGGCAATGTGACCAGTCGTTCGGAGAATGTGCAGGATGTAACATTGACATATGTAGACCTGCAGAGCCACAGGGATGCCCTGCGGACGGAGCAGGAGAGATTATTACAGCTTCTGGAGCAGGCAGAGAGTGTGGAAGATATTATTACCATCGAACAGCGTCTGTCGGATGTCAGATACCAGTTAGAAAGCATGGAATCCCAGCTTCGCAGCTATGATAACCGGGTTGACTACAGCACCGTATACCTTTATATTGATGAGGTAGAGGTCTATACACCTGTGGAAGAGGAGACCGTCTGGGAGCGTATTTCCACCGGATTTGTGGATAGTCTGAAAAATATCGGCGAGGGCTTGAAGGAAGCAGCGATCTGGTTCGTGATCCATATTCCTTATCTGGTGATCTGGGCGATCGTGATCGCTATTATCATCCTGATCCTGAAGAAGATCAAAAAGCGCACCAAACGGATCCGTACGGAGGAACAGAAAAAATTCGCCGAGGCGGAAGCAAAAATGCAGAAAACTCTGCAAAATACAGAGGTAACAGAAAACAAGAAAGAACAGGAGAAATAAAAAATGAACGAAAATCCGGCATATAAATCCGGCTTTGCCACCCTGATCGGACGTCCCAACGTAGGGAAATCCACGCTGATGAACCGACTGATCGGACAGAAGATCGCCATCACATCCAACAAACCGCAGACCACGCGTAACCGTATCCAGACGGTACTGACGCTGGACGAGGGACAGATCGTATTCTTGGATACCCCCGGCATTCACAAGGCGAAAAACAAACTGGGCGATTACATGGTAAATGTGGCGGAGCATACGTTAAATGATGTGGATGTAATTTTGTGGCTGGTGGAGCCCACGAATTTCATCGGTGCCGGAGAACGTCATATCATCGAGCAGCTGAAAAAGACCAAGACTCCCGTGATCCTTGTGATCAACAAGACGGACACCGTGAAAAAGGACGATATCCTGGCATTCATTGACACCTACCGCAAGGAACTGGATTTCTGCGAGATCGTCCCGGTGTCCGCCTTAAAGGGCGACAACACGGATGTACTGATCCAGTGCATTTTGAAATATCTGCCCTACGGTCCGGCCTTTTATGATGAAGACACCATCACCGACCAGCCCATGCGTCAGATTGTTGCGGAGCTGATCCGGGAAAAGGCACTGCGTCTTTTATCCGAAGAGATCCCTCACGGCATTGCCGTGACGGTGGAGAGCATGAAAGAGAGAGGCAGCATCTGCGACATCGAAGCTACCATTATCTGTGAGAGAGATTCCCACAAGGGGATCATCATCGGTAAGGGTGGCCAGATGTTGAAAAAGATCGGTTCCCAGGCCCGCCCGGAGATCGAAGATATGCTGGAAATGAAAGTCAATTTACAGCTTTGGGTGAAGGTGAAGAAGGACTGGAGAGACAGCGATATCCTGCTCAAAAACTTCGGATATAATCCGAAAGACATTGAGATGGGCGAATAGAAAAGTAAAATTTGCAGACCCTATTTTTACAGAGGATGACACACTGATAAACTGATAAGAAGAGGGGGATGCGCAGGATGCAGTTCACGAATTACTGGCAGCAATTTGAACATACCGGCAGAGTGGAGGATTACCTGAATTATCTGCGGAGTACGGAGGGGACAGATTTTCCCAATGCGTGCTGTAGCAGCACCTCAGTGGACTGCAGGGCGGAAGGATGTACAGACCTTAACGCCCGGGAGGATGGATCATGCAGGAATCCCTGTATGTAACAGGAATTGTATTAAAACAGACACCGTTCGGTGAATATGACAGGATTGTGAGCCTGCTTACCAGAGAAAAAGGGAAGATCACTGCTTTTGCCAGAGGGGCGAGAAAATCGGGCAACCGGCTGGCGGCAGCGACCAACCCTTTTGCTTTTGGTACCTTTCGCCTCTATGAGGGGAGAACATCTTATACCATATCCGAAGCGGATATCCAGAATTTTTTTCCGGAACTTTTGACAGATTATATTGGAGCCTGCTATGGCATGTACTTTGCGGAAGTGGCGGACTTTTATTGCAGAGAAAATAACGATGAACGGGAGATGTTGAAGTTAGTGTATCAGTCTCTCAGAGCATTGTGTGCTCCGGCACTGCCCAATGAACTGGTACGCAGTATCTTTGAACTGAAAGCAATTGCAGTGAACGGAGAGTACCCCGGGCCGCCGGCAGGCCGCAGACTGGAGGAATCCACCCTGTATGCCTTAAGCTACATAGCACAAAGTCCCATAGAAAAATTATATACATTTACGGTATCGGACAAAGTTCTTGACGAACTGAAGGGAATTGCCTCGGAATATCGGAAACGTTTCATGGACAGGTCGTTCAAAAGTCTTGAAATACTCAAAACTCTATGTTAAAATCGGATATGGCTGATGCCAAAAAAGGAGACTCATTTATGAGGCACGATATCACAAAAAAGGTTATTTCGGCAATGCTGTCAGGTGTTCTGATGCTGTCCCTGACCGGCTGCGGCAAGGCAGCAAAGCTTCCGGAGACGGTGGTGAATACTTCTCTGGTGGTGGAGAAGAACGGAAAAGTAGTATCCTATCTGGTGAATACGTTTGACAAGGATTTCTACAGTCTGGACGGTCTTACACAGATGGTACAGGAAGAAGCAGAGGAATTTAACGCCGCACATGGAGATGCAGCAGAACCTCCTATGGCTGTGAAGACAGTGCAGATGCTGGAAGAAGGCGCTACGGTTCAGGTGGTGCAGGAATTCGCCGATACGGAGAGTTATGCGGATTATAATGAACAGGAGCTGTTCTATGGAACCAGAGTGGAAGCACTGGCCGAGGGGATCAGCGTGGATCTGGGACTGGTAAGTGCCGCAGACGGTACACCGGCGGAGGAGCAGAAGCTGAACAAGGCTCTGGATAAGAACCACATGATCATTACGAATGCAAGCGCATATATTTATTGTCCCTACCCGGTGCTGTATCTCAGTGAGGGAGTTGTCATGGGAGAGGACGGTTATGTGGATGCGTCACAGTCCGACGGTGTCGTTACGATACTGATGAAAAAGTAAGTTATACAGCAATACAAATATAGAGCAAGAAAGGTTTGGTACTGACATGGAAAAAACAATGGAGAAGATCGTAGCCCTGGCGAAGGCAAGAGGTTTTGTATATCCCGGTTCCGAGATTTACGGAGGCCTGGCAAATACCTGGGATTACGGTAACCTTGGCGTAGAGCTGAAGAACAATGTGAAAAAGGCATGGTGGCAGAAGTTTATTCAGGAGAGCCCCTATAATGTAGGTGTGGACTGTGCGATCCTGATGAATCCCCAGACATGGGTAGCCAGCGGACATCTGGGCGGTTTCTCTGATCCTCTGATGGATTGTAAGGAATGTCATGAGCGTTTCCGTGCGGATAAGCTGATCGAGGATTTCTGTGAGGAGAACGGTATTGCCATCGAAGGCAGTGTAGACGGCTGGAGCCAGGAAGAGATGAAGAATTTCATCGAAGAGCATAAGGTTCCCTGCCCTACCTGCGGCAAGCATAACTTTACCGATATCCGTCAGTTCAACCTGATGTTCAAGAC
>OHTC01000830.1_pt1 | contig 13656 bp, 11 predicted proteins | sample 1578801 | NCBI WGS metagenome assembly OHTC01 (sample SAMEA3879556, study PRJEB24766) | human gut metagenome | biome: human-associated habitat; feature: feces | place: USA | collected 1985/1987 | reverse complement strand
CGAGCTCGGGCGGCGGCACGATGCCGTCAAAGTCGACAAAGCTCAGCTCTGCCAGAATCAGCGCGTCCACCTCGTTGAACGGCGAAATTTCGAGCGTCAGATCCCCGCGCCAGTCCAGATAATCCATCAGATTTGCCATATCGTTAACCTCCGTCAATGGGTCTCGTTTTCTTTCATCGTATGGCGCGCATAGCCGCTGCGCCACAGCCGCACGGCGCGCGCTTGCAGCGCCTCGGGCTTGTTGGGGAGTTTTTCCGCCGCGACCTCGTCTAAAAGCCGCGCAAGCACCGCGCCGATCTCACGCCCGTGGTAGCCGATGGCGACGAGGTCTTCCCCGCTGATCTTGAGCTCGTGGATCGAGCAGCACGCGCCCTCTGCGAGGAGTTCATCGTAGATTTTCTGCGCTTCATGCCACGGTGCCTGCGCCCGTTCCAATCCCGCGGGCGTTTTGGCGGCGTTGTCCGCCTGCTTGGTGTAAAGCAAATTCTGTACCGTCTCCGCGCCGAGACGCGCCATCTCCTTATGGATGGCCGCCCGCTCGGGACGGAACATGTCGTCGAAACAGGCGAGCTGCGCTCGAATTTTGCCGCGCAGCGCCTTTTCAAAGTGCAGCCGCGCCATGATGTCCTCCGCCATTCGGGCGGAAATGGCCGTGTGGCCGTAAAAATGTCCGATACCTTGCTCGTCAAACGTCCGGCACAGGGGCTTGCCGAGGTCGTGGAAGAGCATCGTCCACCTCAGTTCGCGTTTTGGCGGCACGGCGGCGACAGCGCGCGCCGTGTGACCCCAGACGTCGAAGCAGTGGTGGTAATTGCACTGGTCAAAGCCGACGCAGGGTGAAATCTCCGGAATCGGCACGCCCAGAATGTCGGGAAAGGTCAAAAGCGTCTCCCCCACGTTTTCGCCGAGCAGGAGCTTGTTCATCTCCGCATACACGCGCTCGTGCGCGACATGGGCGAGTAGGCCGCGCGCCTCATGCGCGGCGCGGGCGGTCTCCTTCTCCGCCGTAAAATGCGCAGCGCGTCTTCCTCAAACCGCCGCTTCGGCTCGCCGACGCAACGCAGGACGCCTGCTTTCAGGTCTTCCTGCCCGCCGTAGGGGTCGACGAGCGTGCCGTCCGGCGACAAAGCGATGGCGTTGACCGTGAAGTCGCGGCGGGCAAGGTCCTCTTCAATGCTCGTGCCGAACGTGACGGAATCTGGGTGGCGGTTATCCCTGTACGCGCCGTCGCGGCGCATCGTCGTGAGCTCGATGAGCAGTCCCCCGCTCACAACTGTCACCGTGCCGTGCTGCAAGCCCGTCGGATGCGCGCTTTCGCTGAAAAGGCGCAGCACCTCCTGCGGTGGAGCGTCGGATGTCATGTCGTAGTCGGACGGTGCTTTGCCTCGCAGCATTTCGCGCACGCAGCCGCCAACCAGGTACGGCGAATAACCCGCGCTTTGCAGCGTGGTGATGACCGTTTCGACTTCCTTCGGTAAAAAGAGCATGGAACCCTCACAAAAAATCAAATTTTTAGCATTGCACTCCGTTCGCCGCTATATTATAATAGAAAATCCATAAAAAGTAAATCTCCTGTGCTTCGCACAAGGAAAGGATTTGATACAATGACTAATCAGAAGGATATTTTCTCCTATCTCGTCCCCGGCAAGTGCGCGCATCTGGCCGGCATCGGCGGCGTTTCGATGAGCCCGCTGGCAGAGGTGCTGCACGGCATGGGCCTCAAGGTCCAGGGCAGCGACATGAACGACGGCCCGTCCGTCGAACATCTGCGTTCGCTCGGCATCCCCGTGGCCATCGGCCACGCGGCGGACAACCTCGGCGAGTGCGACTTTGTCATCCGCACCGCCGCCATCCACGACGATAATCCCGAGATCTCCGGCGCGGTGACGCGCGGCATCCCCGTTTTCGAGCGCGCACAGGCTTGGGGCGCTATTATGAAGGGCTACAAAAACGCCCTCTGCATCTCCGGCACGCACGGCAAGACGACGACCACTTCGATGGCGACGCACATCTTCATGGCCGCGCAGAAGGACCCGACCGTCATGATCGGCGGCACGTTACAGCTGCTTCATTCCGGTTATCGCGTCGGCAAGGGCGATACGATCATTGCCGAGAGCTGCGAATACTGCAACTCGTTTTTGAGCTTCTTCCCCACCGTCGCGGTCATTTTGAACGTGGAGGCCGACCATCTCGATTTCTTCAAGGACTTAGCGGATGTGGAGCATTCGTTCCGCCGCTTTGCCGAGCTCGTTCCCATCGGCGGACATGTGGTCGCCAACATGGATGATGAGGGTGCGCGCGATGCGCTCAAGGGTATCTCCCAGCCCATTTTCTGGTTCAGCTACGATGATCCCGCCGCGCAGTGCCGCGCGGAAAACGTCGTCTGGACGGACGGGCTTCCGAGCTTTGACATCTATATCCGCGGCAGTTACTACGCTCATGTTTCCCTGCGCGTGGGCGGCAAGCACAACGTGATGAACGCACTGGCCGCGGCGAGCGCCGCATATCTTCTCGGCGTCAGCGGCGAGGCCGTCGGTCTCGGCCTTGCGACGTTCACCGGCGCGGGCCGCCGCTTTGAGTACAAGGGAAGCTTCCACGGCGCGGACGTCTACGACGACTACGCCCACCACCCCGGCGAGCTGCACGCGCTGCTCGAAATGGCGAAGACGCTGCCCTACAAGCGCATCATCTGCGCATTCCAGCCGCACACCTACACGCGCACGAAGGCGCTGTTTAACGATTTTGTCAAGGAGCTGCGCGTGCCCGACGTCGTGGTGCTGGCGGAAATTTACGCCGCGCGCGAGCAGAACGATATCGGTATTTCGTCGATGGACCTGGGCCGCGAGATCCCCGGTTCTGTCTATTGCCCCACGCTCGACAAGGTGACCGCCGCGCTTGCGCGCATCGCCTGCCCGGGCGACCTTATTTTGACCGTCGGCGCGGGCGATATATTCAAGGCCGGCGAAAAACTGCTGAAAGAAGAGAAATAAAGCAACATGGAAATCTCCCCGATCTATCACAATTCCCGCCCCGAGGGTGAGCTGCCCGCGCAGGAAACGGCCGCGTTCGACTTTTTAGATTCCCTCGGCATCGACTATGAGCGCGTGACCCACGAGCTGGCCGACACGATGGAAAAGTGCGACGACGTCTCCGCTGTGCTCGGCGTGGACGTCTGCAAAAACCTCTTCCTCTGCAACCGGCAGAAGACGAGCTTCTATCTTTTATGTATGCCGCCGCACAAGGCGTTTCATACGAAGGATCTGAGCCACCAGATCGGTTCGGCCCGCCTGTCGTTCGCGCCGGAGGAGCAGCTCTGGGAGCTGCTGCACTGCACGCCGGGTTCAGCGACGATCCTCGGCCTGATGAACGACGATGAGAACCGCGTGCAGCTGCTCATCGACAAGGAGACCTATGAGGCGGAGTATTTCTCCTGCCACCCGTGCCTCTGCACCTCGACCATCAAGCTCAAAACGAGCGACGTCAAAAACGTCCTGCTGCCGAAGGTGCACCATGAGCCCATCGTCGTGGAGCTGTAAGAGGAAAGATCAAGCAAAAAGGGTTCCGAAGAGACTTCTTCGGAACCTTTTATATGAGCTCTTTTACTGTAAGGTATATTAACTTGTCAACGTCCGCGTCAGAGCAGGTACAGACGCCGGCGGTGTAGTCGGGGAACGGTTCGAGCGCGAAAACGCGCTCATTCGGGAAGCTCGGCACTTCCCTGTCCCGCAATGCGACGGCGCTGATCCCCGCGCGCTTGCAGCGGCTCTCCCGCTGCACCCAGAGGCGCCAAAAATCGGCGTCATTTGCCGCGTGAAAGCGCGTGCGCATCGCGCCGCTCACAGGGCGAAGACACTCGATATCCGCGCCGATTGGCTCGTTGTGAACAGCCAGCAGCGCAGCGCAGCGCGTGTGGCTCAGGCTGAAATGAACGTCCGGATGCGCCGCAAAGTACGGCTTGCCGTGCTCACCGTAGGAAAGCTGCGGTAAGTCCTCCAAGCCGTAAAGTTCATGCAGTGCACGGCAGAGCAGCGCGTAGGTGCAGAGGGGTTCCGATGTTTTGATGCGGTCTTGCCGCTCAGGTGGCAGAAAACGCGCGAGCGTGGACCGTTCCGCTTCTGAGAGCGGTCGATCTAATTTTACCGCATACAACCGGATATTCACGATGTTCCGCCCCCTTTGCGCAGCGATTCCTATGGAAATTATAGGAGAAATGGCGCGGTCTGTCAAATTTTCTCCGCACATGGAAAAATTTTTTGAAATTTTTCCGTCAAAAAAGAGGAAAGCAACCATTTTCGGCGTATATATACCATAGACAGAAAAATGTTCCGTGCGCAGAAGTGAGAAAGGAGGACGCCATGGCCTTTGACCGTCAGTTTTTGGACGAGCTCATCGCCCGCAACGACATTGTCGACGTTGTCAGCAATTATGTCTCGCTCCAGCCGCGCGGCGGGAGTCTGTGGGGCTGCTGCCCCTTTCACAGCGAAAAGACGCCGTCGTTCCATGTGCTGCCGGACAAGCAGCTGTGCTACTGCTTCGGCTGCAAAAAAGGCGGCGGCGTCATCAACTTCATCATGGAGGAGGAGAACCTTTCCTTCCCCGATGCGGTGCGCTTTCTCGCACGGCGCGCGAACATGCCCGTGCCGGAAGAAGAGCACAGCGACGAGAGCCGGCTGCGTTCGCGCATCCTGTCGCTCAACCGCGACGCGGCGCGCTTTTACTACGAGCAGCTCTACTCGCCCAAGGGCGCGCCGGTGCTCGAGTATATGAAAAACCGCAAGATCACGCGGCGCAATGCAACGAACTTCGGCCTCGGCGCATCGGCGGACGAGTGGGACGGCTTACTGACCGCGATGCGGAAAAAGGGCTATGGCGACGGCGAGCTGCTTGCCTCGGGTCTTGCCATCCGCGGCAAGAACGGCGGGCTGTACGACAAATTCCGCAAGCGCCTCATCTTCCCTATCATCGACGTGCGCGGCGATGTGCTGGGCTTTGGCGGGCGCATCATCAGCAAGGACGATCCGGGCGCGAAGTATATGAACACGCCCGAGACCATCGTTTACAGCAAGCGGCGCGTTTTATACGGGCTGAACCTGGCCAAAAAGAGCAAGCGCAGCAACATTATTTTGGTCGAGGGCAACATCGACGTCGTGATGCTGCATCAGGCGGGATTCGACAATGCTTGCGCCTCGATGGGCACAGCGCTGACGACGGAGCAGCTGCAATTACTCAGTCGCTACACGAAGGAGATCGTGCTCTGCTACGACAACGACGACGCCGGCAAGGTCGCGACGCAGAAGGCGCTGACGCTTCTCAATAACACCGACTTTCAGGTCAAGGTGCTCGAGCTCCCCAAGCGGCTCGTCGACGGAGAGTACATCAAACAGGACGCGGACGACTTCATCAAGTTCCAGGGTAAGGACGCCTTTGAGCATCTGCTTTCCGGCAGCGAGAGCGGTATGGACTTCCGCATGGCGCAGCTCAAGTCAAAGTTCGACCTCAAAAGCGACGAGGGACGTATCGGCTTTGCCGAAGCGGCAGCAGGATTGCTCTCCACAGTGCCGAACGCGGTTGAGCGCGAAATTTACACCGTGCGCGCGTCCGAGGCCGCGGGCATCACGCCCGACGCGATGAAGCTCGAGGTCGAGCGCGCGCGAAAACGCGCCCGCTACAAGGAAAAGCGCGAGCAGGAGCGGCGGGACCTGAATCCCGCGGCGTCCGCCCAGCCGCGTGAGCGGTCGATCCGCTACACCGACCTTCGCTCGGCGCTCGCCGAAGAAGGCGTGCTGCGGCTTTTGACGCTCGACGATTCCCTCTTTGGCGAGAATCCGCCGATCCGGGAAGAGGACTTCTCCTCTCCCCTCCTGGGCCGGTTCTTCACGGCGCTGCGCGCGCAGCTGCGCGAGAGCGGGCAGGTGAACATCCCAGCGCTGGCGGAATTTTTCACGTCGGAGGAGATCAGCCACTTGATCGGTATCCTGCAAAAGCCGGAGTCGCTCAAAAACGGCGCACAGGCGCTCAGCGACTACTGCAATATCATTTTAGACGAAGCGCACAAGCGCGTGGCCGTCAACGAAGATCCCCTGATGGCCGCGATGGAAAAGAATAAATATAAGGGTAACGGAGGAAAGCAAACATGGAAGAAAAACAGCTGACCAGCAGAGAGCTGGAGGAACAGGCCAACGCGCTGCTCGCCGAGGCGGATTTTGAGGAGATCAAGCTGCCGAAGAAAGCGAAAAAGGCCGCAGCGGCCAAGAAAGCGAACGAGGATACCGCGCAGGCGGAAAAGCCCGCGGAGAAGTATCCCCCGCTGGATGAAAAGCTGGTCGCCTCCCTGCCCGCGGCGGCGCTGCTGCAGGGCAACGAAAAGCTCATGGAGATCTTTGCCAAGGGCAAGGCCAAGGGCAAGCTCAGCTCCAGCGACCTGATGGAGACCATCGACGAGATGAACCTTGAGAGCGAGCAGCTCGACCAGATCTACGACTCGCTCGAAATGCTCGGCATCGACATCGGCACCGCCGAGGCCATCGACAGGAGCCGCCGATGGAGGAGATCGCCGAGATCGAAGAGGAAGAGCTCGTCGACCCGAACGAGCTGGTCGACAGCTTCTCGACCGACGACCCCGTGCGCATGTACCTCAAGGAGATCGGTAAGGTGTCGCTGCTGTCGGCGGACGAGGAAATTTCGCTCGCGACCGCGATGTCCGCGGGCGTGGAGGCCAAGCAGAAGCTCGAAGAGGCCGAAAAGAACGGCACAGAGCTGAGCGAAGAGGAAAAGAAGGAGCTCAAGGCTGCCGTCAAGAAGGGCGAGCGCTCCAAGCAGCGCTTGGCCGAGGCGAACCTGCGTCTCGTCGTGTCCATCGCTAAGCGCTACGTGGGCCGCGGCATGCTGTTTCTCGACCTCATTCAGGAGGGCAACCTCGGCCTCATCAAGGCCGTCGAAAAGTTCGACTACACCAAGGGCTACAAGTTCTCGACCTACGCGACGTGGTGGATCCGTCAGGCCATCACTCGCGCCATTGCTGACCAGGCGCGCACCATCCGTATCCCCGTTCATATGGTCGAGACCATCAACAAGGTCATCCGCGTGTCCCGTCAGCTCTTGCAGGAGCTCGGCCACGACCCCTCTCCCGAGGAGATCGCCGCCGAGATGGACATGCCCGTCGACAAGGTGCGCGAGATCCTGAAGATCGCGCAGGAGCCCGTCTCCCTCGAAACGCCGATCGGCGAAGAGGAAGACAGCCACCTTGGCGACTTCATCCCCGACGAGGGTGCGAGCGAGCCGAGCGAGGCCGCGTCGTTCACGCTGCTGCAGGAGCAGCTCGTCGACGTGCTCTCCACCCTCACCCCGCGTGAGGAAAAAGTCTTGAAGCTGCGCTTCGGCATCGAGGACGGCCGTCCCCGCACGCTCGAGGAGGTCGGCAAGGAGTTCAACGTCACGCGCGAGCGCATCCGCCAGATCGAAGCCAAGGCGCTGCGCAAGCTCCGTCACCCCAGCCGCAGCAAGAAGCTCAAGGACTTCCTGAACTGAGCAAATAGCCGGAAAATTTGAAACTCGACTTTTTTTAAATTTGAAGGAAAATTGATGCGTAGCAGGAATTTGATAAATAGCAATTTTTTTAAATTACTCTGTGTAACAGCGCATAACCGGAATTATAAATAAAGCGGGTTTTTTCAAGCCGATTTTTCCGAAAACAAAAACACAGGCATGACCTCTGATCATTTTGATCCATGGCCATGCCTGTGTTCTTTTTAGGAAAGGTAGCGGCGATTTCGGCGCTTTCGGTTCAAGCAATCCGGACACTCCTCTCCATAGCTTCTGTTTGCAACTGTTGCTATCCAATGATGTCCCACGTTACAACGCCACCAGTATTTTTTGTTGCTGTACGCTGTCACATCATTAGGGGTATCAGGAGCGTTTTTTTCATAGTCCCACTGCGCTGCAATGTCAGGTCGCACTGCCGCCAGGCTCGTTTCCTCTGGAATAAGTCTGTGCTGATTGCAGAATGGACATCCACATCCAGCCATTCGGTTGTTAGGAGAAGCCTGCCATTCGTGTCCTTTTTCACATATCCACCAGACTCTACCGTTATGATGCGGCAGGACCATACTGGGACTGAGGTCTCCATTTTTATTTGGATGCCATTGAGCCGCAAGTTCAGGCACAACCGTCTGCAAATCATTATAACCTTCCAAAATCTTATGATTGTGACATACTGGGCAGCCTCTTCCAGCAACTCGGTCTGTGACAGTTGCTTGCCATTCATGGCCCTTCTCGCAGATCCACCAAATACATTTATGTGACTTCAGTGTCACATCACTTGGTTGCAGTTGCTCGTTTTTCGCTAGATGCCACTGCGCTGACAATTCCGGATCAAGTGTTGCCAGATCAGTACGACCAACAATGGGTTTTTGCCCACAACAGTAGGGACAACCACGGCCTTCTACACGATGATAGACTTTTGACTGCCACACATGTTTATGCGCACATATCCACCACACCCTTCGATTACTCATAGGAAACATGTCAGTTGGCTTCAGTTCTCCATTCAAAACAGGATGCCATTGCTTCGCTATTTCCGGAAACATAATATTCAAGTCCCGTTCACTCTTTGGAACTCCGTTTCCGTTACAAATGGGGCAACCCGTTTCACCAGATGTTCTGTTGTTGATCTTTGCTTGCCATTCATGCCCCCCCTTACAGATCCACCAAGCACTTTTATTGCTGTGAGGTAATACCATCTCAGGTGTAATATTTCCGTTCAGCGAAGGATGCCATTCTGCGGCAATATCAGGGAAACATGCAGCTAAATTCCAGGTGGGAGATGGGCGTTTTCCGCGACAGGACGGACACTCCGTTCCTTGCACACGGTTAGAGAACCTTGCCAACCACTCATGCCCAAATTTACACTTCCACCAGACTTTACGACTGCTGCCTCTGGTCATATCTCGAAACAGTAGCGGTGCATTCTTTTCAGCATCCCACTCTGGCTCCAATCGGACCATCCATTCTTCCATGCTCCAACCTCTTTCTACTATAAAATTCTTTTGCTCAGTTTTTTTGCGTTTTTGCACATGGGACAACCCGTGCCATACGACACTCTTTGCCCCACCGCAACACGCCACGACCCTCCGCATTCACGGCACTTCCAAAACACCTTTGTATGGCTATGCTCGCTGACCTGTTCGGGCGTTAAATCGCCGTTGCGCTCATAGTCCCACTCCAATGCAAGATCAGGCTTCTTGGTTGCCAAATCATTGAAACCTGTCCACACTTTAAATCCAGAACAATATGGGCAATTGCTTCCTTCTCTTGCTCGCTTACATACTTTGGCCGTCCATGTATGCCCTTGTAAACATTTCCATCCTACCCTCCTGTCTGCTCCTGGCAGAACATCTTTTGGCGTCAGCGGAAAATTCGCCTCATAATCCCATTCTGCTGCCACTGCAGGAAAACACGTTTCCAAGTCGTTTTCTCCCGGAATCGGCAATTTGCCGGCGCAGTACGGACAGCCGCACCCTCGTACCCGATTTTGAATCGCCGCTTCCCACGAATGATTTCTTTTGCATTTCCAATGGACTTTCTTGTGCGAGTTTGGCAAAAACATGTTTGGTTGCAAATTTCCGTTTTTTTCATAATCCCACTCAGAGGTTAGTTCCGGATGCACGGTCGCCAAATCGTTGACGCTTGGGATTGTCCTTTTGCCTGAACAATACGGGCAACCACACCCTTTGGTCCGGTTATAAACTCTGGTGTCCCACCTGTGCCCCTTTTCACATTCCCACCATACTTTTTTTGCAGAATGTGGCGTAATCATAGAAGGCGTCAGAGCGCCATTCAACTCCTGGCACCATTCTGATGCAATTTCAGGATACTTCGTCGCCAAATCGTTATCTCCTGCCCAGGCTTTGAGGCCGCTACAGTATGGGCAGTCGGAGTTAGAGTAATTTCTGGCATGAACAGGCATTTCCCAAGTGTGACCGTTTTCACAAACCCAGTGCGCCCGGTAGGCAGAACTCGGAGATACCTGATTCGGAGTCCGATCATTCCTTTCATAATCCCACTGCGCCGCTAAATCCGGCCGCTTTGTCGCCAGATCTGTTTCCCCCGGAATCGGCTTCTTACCCAAGCAGTAAGGACATCTTGTATGCATGATTGCTACGCTGTATACCGACGATTCCCAAGAGTGTCCCTGTGTGCAGCGCCAAAAAACACGGGTTCGTGAGTTCGGGCCGAAGTCAGCAGGATTTTGTTCAGTGTTTTTCTCATGATCCCAGAGCTGTTCCAACTCGGGATGTGTATCAAACAACGGCATCAAATCCCTCCTCAAAATAAGTCATCTAAACTGGTCGGATCATCTTCTTCCAGTTCCGAAATTTTACGGACATCACTCTGGATAAAAGATGTAATATCCAATTTTGCCGTCTCGGCAAAGGCAGTCCCCTTCCGATCTTTCTCTTGTAGACTATCCAAAAAGGCTTTCGCCCGTTCTGGTTCTACAGTATCTTTCAAATACTGTCGGAGTCTCCTATTTGCCGACTCCAGGTCTTTGTTGGCCCGCTTTAAACCTTGACATTCCGTTCGTTGTCGCTCCAGCTCTTGTTCTGTCTGCTTTAGTTTCTTCTCTCTGGCGTCACGTGTGTTCGTCTCGGCCATCCAAAGTCCGATGGCTGTCGATCCACGAATGTGCAAATTTCTGTAAACCTGCTCTCGCTGCTGTAATACCTCTATTTGCTTATGTAGAGGCATACTGACAACGCTTTCGATATCCAATGGTTCAAAAGCTGGTATCGTAAGCTTCTCTTCACAGTCCTTCCTACTATGAACCAGTTTCTCAATCACAGCTCTTGCTTCATCTCGTCTGAAATCGCTGGCACATAACGGCTTGCCACTTTCTACTATCCAATCCTTTTCTTTAGCATAGTTCGCCAAACGAGCAGCAATATTACGCTCGCCAATGGTATCCGGATACTCAAAATAATAATTCTGAATTATCTCTTCCAACTCCTGAGCAGTAGCCTTTTGCGGTCTGCCAGTCTTGGTCCTTACCTTCTCAGACATTTTTACATTCCTCCTGCTTTTTTCTGCTGGTACAAATACCGATAGTAGTTTTCAGCGCAAGCCCGCATACGCAAAATCATGCTCTCGGTTGTTTCCGGAACATCCAATCCTGATTGGACGTTCCGCAGGGTATGTCGGAACAGTAAAAATGTCTGATCCAAATCATCCTCTGCAGCTTTTGCGTAGTGCTCCAACCGCTCACCGGCAGGAACCACAAAATACTTACACATTCGGCATGTACCAGGACGCCCATATTGGTCAACTGCCTGACAACAGTGCGTAAAATCTCCCGCAATTGTTTTTTCGGAGGTACACAATCCATCCTCCACACATATAGAAGCTGGCTCAACCAAAGGCAAACTGCGTCCAAAATCTCCGGTCTCTACTCTTGCTTTTTCAAAAGAAAGAAGATGGAGAAAAGTCTTGAGATTTCCATAGTAGTTGAAGGAAATATCAGGATCCAGATGGCCTGCCAATTCTCTACATATGGAGCGACTGTGTCCGGAAGCCATTATCGAAATCATGGCCAAATGTCTCGTATTTCCCAGCTGAAGTTGGTCGATTTCTCCTTTTTCAAGGCGCATGGTTTTCACCGCTTCATTACGAACACGTAAGCCATATTTCGCAACGAGGATTTCCTGGTAAAACCGATCCAAACAGCTTTTCAGGTTTCCGTAGTAAAATTGATCTCGATAGCTTTTTGCCCCTGAGAGCCGAACCTGTGTCCGCTTGGAAAAAAGTACATCTTCCGCAGATACATATTCTTTTTCCGTCTCAGAAATATACCATGCAATCACATCCGCAATCTCTTTGCTGATTGGATATTCCTTCTTAACATAGTCTTTCTCCATGTCATAGGAAATTGCCTTATACACACGTTTCTGCAACGTTCTCCTGACTGTTAGATAGCTCTTACCGTCATCTCCTATCCGCAGACACTTTCGTGGTGTCACAACACACTCTGTCGGTCGCAGCGGCAGAATCGACGTTACTTTCCACCAAAAGAATACAGGGAAATACAAAAGCTTTTCGTCTGAGGACGCTTCCGGCCAAAATTTATTTAGATAGTAGTCAAAGAGAAAATAGGACTCCGCATAAGAAAGCTCACGTGCCTTTTTGGCTCGTGCGTTTCCCACTCGCACGACTTCCGTTTCAAGCTGTGTAATCAATGTTGCTTTCCATGCCGTATCTCCCGGAAGTAATTCCAGAAAATTAACATAGTATTCTGCATGTTCAGGATTAAGGTGATCAAAAAATGTGTCCGGTTCCACAGCCAATCGACGCATTTCCCGGCATAGAGCGCCAAGCGTCAACGCAACCACTCGACCCATGGCCGCCATCAGCGCAACCCGCATAGCTGTTCTGTACTCATCCAGCGTGACGCCCAGTTTCTGATGACATACACGCTGAAATGCAACCTCATCAAAATCAAATCGAATCCGCTGTGGGCTATGAACGCCATCTAAAATATACCAATCGCTTGCATCATAACATTCCGCTTTAATGACACCGCTGCTTCGATAGTGTTCAAATGTTTCTTTTGCCTCGTCAATTACCTCCGGACTTAATTGGTCGATAATTTCAAAATAAAAGTAGTCATCAAATCTCTTAACCGCTTCCAAGGCCATACTTCTCTATATCTCCTTTCACTGCCTGATTCAATTCCAAATACATGTTCTTTTCCTCCTCGGACAATGGCGTCCCATATGCGCCACTGTTCACATACACCATAATTTCAGATATGTGCTTTTTCACGTCCGCCATTAATGCTAACATCCGATTTTCCTGAAATGCTTGATTGGCGGCCGTTCGTCTCTCTTTCAATTCACAATATTCCTGATGGAGCTTGTGATGGTTCACCAAAAACGGAAGTAGCAGCGCCTTTGTCTTGATTTCGTACTTGCACCCAAGGCAACTGACTCTTGTCTGGTCGCAGCACTCCATCCCCGCTGCACTGCGCACACAAATATCATCACGTTCCTTTCCCGCAGCGTTTCCAACGATGATGGAACACAAGACCTCATGTACATCACGCCCCATTGAGATCTCTTTTGCCACGTCCATCGCTTCGATTTGCGCCTGCTGAGCAAATGACACAAGGTCCATCAAAGTACTTACATGCATACCAACAGAGGTAATACACTTCGTTTTATCAGAAGCGGAAAGAAGCCTGTATGATGCCCCGTAGGAAAGCTCCAGAAGATTATCCACAACAAAACTACAGGTTTGACGTTGGTACATCTGATCGACCACAAATTCCGGTGTGTAGTTGCTGAAATTACCATCCCGCAAATATACATCGGTACTTTCCGGTAGCTTGTCCAGACTGCCTTTGTGAGAACGGACCACAGAAGCAATCAAATATGCCAGAGCTGCTGTGGATTCGCCATTTCCTCGTACTGTCATTTCCACTGCCTGCATCAGAGCCTTGTTCGCACGCCTGCCGCTGAAATGTCTGTTTCCACAGGCTTTGACCATGTCATCGCCAAAGAACCTGCGAATCAATTCAATTCCGTTGACCACCTCCACAAAACTTCCTTCAGCCTGCCATGAGCAAAACTCCAAAAGAGTAGTAATTGCAATGGTTCCCGGCCATGG
>OHTC01000812.1_pt1 | contig 13847 bp, 10 predicted proteins | sample 1578801 | NCBI WGS metagenome assembly OHTC01 (sample SAMEA3879556, study PRJEB24766) | human gut metagenome | biome: human-associated habitat; feature: feces | place: USA | collected 1985/1987 | reverse complement strand
CAGGAGCCGATGGCATCCATTTCATAGTTCTGTCCATATGTGGGCTGTGCGGATGTCATACGGGCGATGGTTACCATACCTGCCAGTGCTGCCAGGAAGCCCATGTTCATATAAGCTAAGAAGTACACCTTGTTGGTATTGATACCGGATAACTTGGTTGCCTTTTCATTGCCGCCCACTGCGTAGAAGTAACGGCCTACAGTAGTATTGGAAGTAATGTAACCGTATACCATGATGACGATCAGTACCCAGATCAGCACGCTGGGGATACCTTTGTGCTGTGCCAGGCGATAGCTGAATGCCAAGATAACTACTGCGATCACAACGATCTTGCCGATCGTAGCGCCGAGACTGGGAGCTTCGTATCCTTTCTTCACCTTATCTGCTCTGTTCTTTAACTGCAGTACCGCAAAGATCACTGCTGCAATGATACCTGCAAACACACAGGTCAGATTGATCGGTCCGTTTCCGAAGAAATCAGGGATATAACAGTCAGCACCGCCGCCGAACAGATTAACGAATGTTGTGCAATCCTTAATGGATACGGTCATACCCTGTAATACTACGTTGCTCAGTCCTCTGAATGCCAGCATACCTGCCAGTGTTACGATGAAAGGAGGGATTCTCACATAAGCGATCCAGAAGCCCTGGAAAGCACCGATCAGGGTACCGATCACGAACATGATCAGGATTGCCAGCCACATGTTCATCTTCATGTTCACCATGAGGACTGCACCGATGGCTCCGACAAAACATACTACCGATCCGACGGACAGATCAATGTTACCGCCGGTCAGGATACACAATAACATACCGGTTGCCAGAATGAATACATATGCATTCTGGGAGATCAAGCTGCTGACGTTCATGGGAAGCAGGATCGCTCCTCCCGTTCTCCATGCGAAAAATGCCGTAACCACGATGAGTACGAGGATCATGGTATATCTTTTAATGAAATCGAGGCCTTTTGTTTTATTCATGCCAATGCTCCTTTCTTACCGGCTGATAATATCTTGGACATGATAAGCTCCTGTGTTGCCTCACTGCCCGCCAGTTCTCCTACTATTTTTCCTTCGTTCATGACATAGATCCGGTCGCACATACCCAGTATCTCAGGCAGTTCGGAGGAGATCATGATAACAGATTTTCCTTCTGCCACCAGTTGATTGATGATGCAGTAAATCTCATATTTTGCACCGACATCAATACCTCTGGTCGGCTCATCCAGGATCAGGATATCCGGATCCGCGAACATCCATTTTGCCAAAAGTACTTTCTGCTGGTTACCACCGCTTAGATTACCCACATTCTGTTCTACCGTAGGACATTTTGTATTCAGTTTTTTCTTGTAATCCACAGCTACATTGTACTCTTTGTCTTTATCAATGACTGTATGGCTGCTGACAGCATCCAGATTTGCCAGAGTCGTGTTGATCTTGATCGGATTGCTTAAGATCAGTCCGTTTCCTTTTCTGTCTTCCGTTACATATGCCAGACGGTTCTTGATTGCTTCCTGTACGCTGTTCAGGTTTACTATTTGACCGTTAATATACAGTTCTCCGCTGATATTGGAGCCATAGCTTTTTCCGAACAGGCTCATTGCCAGTTCCGTACGACCCGCACCCATCAGTCCGGAGATTCCCACTACTTCGCCTTTTCTGACATTCAGGTTAACGTTATCCACTACCTTACGGTCGGAATACAACGGATGATGTACCGTCCAGTCTTTTACCTCCATCCGGATCTCTCCGATGTGCGGCTCTCTCTTCGGGAAACGGTCGGAGATTTCTCTTCCTACCATTCCTTTGATAATACGGCTCTCGGTAATATCGTCTTTTCCCTTCACCAGTGTCTCGATGGTAGAACCGTCACGGATGACCGTGATCTTATCCGCCACATAAGAGATCTCATTCAGTTTATGGGATATGATGATAGATGTCATTCCTTTTTTCTTGAGTTCCAACATCAGATCCAGTAGTGCCTTGGAATCTGTCTCATTCAGAGAAGCGGTAGGCTCATCCAGGATCAACAGCTTTGCATTTTTCGCCAGTGCTTTTGCAATTTCCACCAGTTGCTGCTTACCTACACCAATATCCTTTATCAATGTCTGGGGGCCTTCCTTCAGACCTACGGTCTTTAACAGTTCCGACGCCCTGGCATTGGTTTCATTCCAGTTGATTTTGTACTTATGTCCCCGTTCATTGCCTAGGAACATATTTTCCCCGATTGTCATATAAGGGATCAGTGCAAGCTCCTGATGAATGATGACGATACCTTTTTCCTCACTGTCCTTAATCTTATCAAACTTACAGACCTCACCGTCATAGATGATATCTCCTTCATAAGAACCGTACGGATAAATACCGCTCAGTACATTCATAAGTGTGGACTTTCCTGCGCCGTTTTCACCTACAAGGGCATGGATCTCTCCCTCTTCTACCTGCAGGTTTACATTGTCAAGTGCTTTTACACCGGGGAATGTTTTGGTTATATTTTTCATTTCCAATAAGATTTTTGCCAATGGTATCCCTCCCAAGTCTTATTTCCACATTATCTAATCAAACAATTGCTTTTGGTATTTCCATGAATACGGCAGGCGGGATACGCCCGCCTGCCGTGAGGATCTTTTCAGATCCGGTAAATCTTTATAAATTACTGTAAATCTGCTTCTGTATAGTAACCGGAATCGATGAGCAGTTCTTTGTAGTTGCTTGCATCAGCGAATACGGGCTCACACAGATAGGAAGGAATAACGCCGGTACCATTGTCGTAAGTTGTGGTATCGTTGACAGGTGCCTCGCCGCCCTTCATGACAGCATCTACCATCTCTACAACCTTGGATGCCAGAGTACGGGTATCCTTGAAGATGGACATGGACTGCTTACCGGAGATCATGTTCTTTACGTTGGGCTTATCACAATCCTGACCGGTAATGATAGGCCATTCGCCGGTGTAGTTTGCTTCCAGGGAATTGGTAACACCCAGTGCAGTAGAGTCGTTGGAGCACAGAACAGCATCCAGCTTTGTTCCGTCTGCATAGTTAGCGGAAATGATAGCATCCATTCTGGACTGTGCGGTCTCGGTAGACCAGTTAGCGGTTGCAACAGTTTCGAAATCGGTCTGTCCGGATTTTACTACCAGCTTGCCTGCATCGATGTAGGGCTGCAGCACATCCATAGCACCACCGAAGAAGAATCTTGCGTTGTTGTCACCAGGATCACCGGTTACCAGCTCGATGTTGAAAGGTCCTGCTGCGTTGTCCAGATCCAGCTGGTCTCTGATGTATTCGCCCTGCTTGGTACCTACCATGTAGTTATCAAAGGTTGCATAATAGGTAACTGCATCGGAGTTCATGATCAGACGGTCATAAGCGATAACAGGAATGTCTTTTTCCTTTGCCTGCTCCAGAACAGTTCCCAGGGAATCACCATCGATAGATGCGATAACTAACATCTGGCATCCGGAGTTGATCATGTTCTCGATCTGGGATACCTGCGTAGGAATGTCGTTGGATGCATACTGCAGATCCACTTCATAGCCTGCTTCCTTCAGCTGGGCTTCCATGTTGGTACCATCCTGGTTCCATCTCTGCAGATCCTTGGTAGGCATTGCTACACCGATCTTACCGCCTTCTGTTGTCGTGGTGCTGGCAGTGTCGGTGCCGGCAGTGTCATCTGTTTTCGCTTCTGCAGATGTTTCTGTTTTGTTTTCTGTTGCCGGTGTGGATGCCTGCTGTCCCCCATTGGATCCACATCCTGCAAGCATCGTAACAGCCATAGCCGTTACCAGAAGTGAGCTTAATAATTTCTTCCTCATAAAAAGTAACCTCCCTTATTTGGTTTGTTTTTGTTGCTAAATAGAGAATATCATAAATCCTATAGCATGATTTTACGACCTTCTGTACTTTTCCGTCCTATTCAGAGGACAAAAATAAGCTGTGCTAGCAATATCTTGTCTGCCGGCACAGCTTTGTCACCAAATTTTTCCTATTGTGTTTTTAGAATCTATCTCTTTTCCCCATTTTCAAAGTAAATCCAATATTATTTGGGCATTTCCGAGGGAATGTTCAGATAAACATCCTCTTTTAAGTGAAATCCGCTTCCGATGATCACATCATTCATATTGTTTTTATCCACACTGATTGGTTCCAGACCAATGTACGGAACTTCATACTTTCCATTCTCTATGGTTACCGTATCTCCTTCCGGCAACGGCTCTCCCTTTGCCAGAAGCACCGCACACTCCGCTGCCTTCTGCGACATTTTTTCCACCGGTTTGTAGACTGTCATGACCTGTGTCCCCTCGACGATGCGCTGGCACGCTTCCAGGTCGGCATCCTGCCCCACTACCATAATATCTCCTGCCAGTCTCTTTTCTTTCAGAGCATGTACCACTTTGCTTGCCAGATCATCATTGCCGCACATAATGGCATCTGCCTCCGATACAACATCCATATGCTCATAGATATATGCCCCGGCAAGTTCCGCTTTCCAGCCATCTGCATGCATAGAATCCAAGATCGTCACCTGATTATCCTCCATGACCTTGCGAAAGCCCTTTTCCACCATGGCAACGTTGCTGTCCACGGCAGAGCCTCCCAGCATCAGCACATTTCCGCCGGCCAGACCGTTTTCCAACAGTGCCTCTCCCATCATGGTGCCTACTCTTTCGTTGTCAAACGAGATATACAGGTCAATATCTGTATTCTGCAGCAGTCTGTCATAAGCAATGATCTTAATGCCGGCATCTTTCGCCCTCTGCACTTCCTCTGTTAATCCTTTGGAGTCAATGCATATCACAACGATCACATCCATTCCTTTGTCGATGAAGTAATTGATCTGCTTTTTCTGCTGCTCCAGATCACCGTTCGCATTCTGGACATTCACTTCCGCTCCCAGTTCCTTTGCCGTTGAAACGAAAATGTCACGATCCCTCTGCCATCTTTCAATGACAAAAGAATCAAAACTCATGCCGATCTGAATCTTATCATTTTCCGCGACCTCTCCCTGATTTTTTCCGGTCTCCAGATTTCCGCAGGCACACAGCAATAACATCATCACCAGAAGCCACGCAACACATATCCATCTCTTTTTCTTATACATTGCCCTGTTCCTGTCCCTTTCCACGGTTTTCCTTGTACTCTGTCGGTGTCACGCCCACGTTCTTCTTAAAACTGCGGCTAAAATAATTCGGATCCGAATATCCGGTTCTGGCACAGATTTCTTTCATGGAGCACTCTGTCGTCTGCAGCAGTTCTTTTGCCTTGTCCATCCTTAAATTGGTCAGGTACTCGATAAAGTTTTCCCCGGTAGTTTCTTTGAATAGTTTACTGAAATAATACGGGCTGATATTTACCTCTCTGGATACATCATCCAGGGAAATGTCTTTGTGATAGTTATTCTTAATATAATTTTTCGCCGTCTCGATAATGCTGCCCGACTTTTCTTCCCTTTTATTCAGAACGTTCCGGCAGGCTTCCTTCACTTTTTCCAGGAACCATGTTTTCATGGCCGCCGGTTCCGCTATTTCCATCACCTGCGGCAGATACTCCGCACGGGAATTCAGCTGATAGATCATACCACCTTTTTCATAGGCAATGTGCTCTGACCACAGGGCAAATTCCAGCACCTTAAGCCTCATATTCATCAGATCGGAACCACTATCCACCATCCAGTCAAAAAATGCCGATGCCGATGCGGAAGCATTGTCAATGTCGCCATCCTCGACTTCCGCAAAAAGTTTTTTCTCCAACTTCACCGGATAATTTCCACCATATTCGCATTTGATCGGCAGGTCATCCACATGTGCCACACTGCCGGTGGTCGCCACCAGTGCATTCAGCGCCTCCGTATAAGATTCCGAAGCCATCAGAAAATCTTTCGGTTCTCCGATGCCGATGCGGAAGCTGATATCCGTTCTCTTGCGCAGATATCTGGTGAGTTCTCTGGCTTTTTCAATGAGTTCGATACGCTCATTATAGTCCATCACATCTTTCTCATAAGGTACCAGCACTGCCAGTTTGTTTGCCATGACGGTACCCACAATACAGTCAAAATTTTCTTTCAGACAGTCCCTGACCTCCTGATAATGCCTCTGCATTCTGACACTGCTTCCCACCGCATTCGTCATGTGGTTTCCCTGCTGCTCATCCCCGCATACCACAGCGATCATGTAGGCATATTGCAGCGTGATCCCTAAAATTGACCGGTAATTCTCAATATCCTCGCGAAAATGCTCCTGTAATAAGATATTGTGGATCAGACCGCTTTCAATAATCGGTACGACCGTCTCCAGTTTTTCCTTGATCAACAACTCATTTTTGCGTTTCAGGCGCTCTGCATCGATTCGCTCCATTGCCTTCTGCAATGCTGCAATGATCCGGGTCTTCTCCATCGGCTTGGTAATGTACTCCATGACTCCCAGTTTGATAGCTTCTTTCGCATAATCAAATTTGTCATAAGCTGACATTACGATAAACACTGTATGATTATTGCTTCTCCGGATCTCTTTCATAGCATCGATGCCGTTGATTCCCGGCATCTGGATATCCATGACCGCAACGTCCGGACGGAAGCTCTCTGCCAGTTCAATCACACTTCTGCCGGTCTTGGCATACTGCACCTCACAGGTATCCTTGAATTCTTTTTCGATGATGAATTTCAGGGAATCGATCACGATTCCTTCGTCATCCGCCAGCATGATCTTATACATCCGTCTTTTCCCTCTCTTTTATCGGAAGATACAGGATTACTTCCGTTCCTTGATCTTTCCCGTCACTTAAAATCGTCATTACATCTTCGTTTTGCGTGAAAAGTTTTAATCTTGCGATAACGTTCCCCATCGCAATACCATTGGAACCGCCGCCTGACTGCTCTTCGTGATAATTGCCGCCAAGTACTTTTTCTATCGTATCCGGATCCATTCCGATGCCGTTATCCCGGATACTGATCCCCAGCGTATCTCCATCCACATGGTATACCTTCAGCCGGATCTTTCCCTCTCCGTTCATCTCTCTGATGCCGTGATTTACGGAATTTTCCACGATCGGCTGTAAGATCATGCTTGGCATGCAGCTGTCCAGCAGATCCTCCTCAATTTCTTTTCCATAATGGATATCCCCGGAAAAGCGGACATTCAGAATATAAATGTAATGATCCACCAGTTCCAGCTCTTCTCTGACCGTCACGATATCATTACTCTTTTTTACATTATAGCGGAAAAATTCCGCCACATTCTGTACATATTCATAGGTCCGGTCGGCGCCTTCCATCATGGCCAGCTGTGCTCCCGCATTTAACGTATTGAATAAGAAGTGGGGATTGATCTGCGCCTGCAGATACTTTAGCTGTGCATCCTTTAAGTGTGCCTCCATCAAAAGCTCTTTTTCCATTAATGAACGCCGGATTTCCATGCTCTCGCGCAGGCTTTCCAGATACTGTCTGATACTGATAAGCATCTGGTTAAATGCTCCCGTTACCACGCCGATCTCATCCTCCGACTGTACTTGTAACAGTTCGGTATCAAAGTTTCCGCCCGCTACTTCGTCAGCGGTTACCGCCAGATCCTTTAACGGACTGATGATCTCCCCGGTAAGCTTTACTACTATAAATACGCTGACCACAATGACGATGGATAATGCAATCACACTGACCATTTCGAAATTACGGAAAGCAGCCGACAGACGGCTGTAGTTCTCGGAGTTGCTGCGGAACTGTTCGTTGTTCAGACTGTAAATATAGGTATTGATATATTCATACATCTGTGTCGCGTTCTCGTACCGGACGCGGTATTTCTCTACATTTCTCCCACGCTTTGCCTCAATCGTCTGACTTACGAGATCCAGGTATTCTTCCGACATATGCCGGATACTGCGTTCCATTCTCTGAAAGGTGGCTCCCGTCACCCCATCGCTCATATCCTGCACCAGTTGGGAATATGTCTGTTCATTCCGGTAAAATTCCTCCAGGGAATCACTGGTCTTGGAATTCAGATAATCCGTCATACTGTCCTGCACCGCCATCAGTGCATCAGATACTTCGTTCAGCCGCAGATTCCCCTGATAGACCTTATCGATCTCCGAAGACATGCTGTTGATTCCCAGAAGCAATATCACCGTCACTGCAAATACTACCAGATTCGCCAATACAAAAATGCTGCTCATCTTCGCCTGAAGAGACAGCTGTCGAAATTTTTTCCTCATGCGTACCTCACTCTGTCGCTTCCTGCGCTTGTAAATATTCACCCACGTTATTCTGATCAATAATTGTGACATCCGCCGTAAAATACTGACTGGTATAGCCAAAACGATAGTACTCCTGCAAAGCATCCACGCAGAAAGCTCCCATCTGCTCCGTGTCTATCGAGATCGTTGCATTGACTACATTTCGCTCGATTGCTTTGAGTATCGTATCGGTATCATAATACCCTAAAATTGCGACCTCGCCCACGCAGTTGTAATCTACCACTGCCTGGTAGACACAGGTGGTGCTCAATTCGTTCAGGCAGATAATGATATCCGGCAGCTTTTCATTCATAAAAATATCCCGGATGGATTCCTCCACGGAAAAAGTATTCGTATCGTCCACGGTAATTAAGGAAAGTTCTATTTCCGGTCCCCGGATTTTCTCCTGTTCCAGTGCGTCCTGAATCCCGGAGCAGACAATGTTTTGTGCCGAGTTCAGTGCATGGGCATTCACCAGTACCGCTACCGTCATGGGCGCGGTACTCTCACTGACAGAAGCCAGCTTCAATACCTGTCGTCCGTATTCCCTGCCCAGATTATAGCTTCCTACACCGACAAAGCTGCAGCGTGCACTGTGCGTATTGTCACCATACAGTGTCACCACAGGGATGCCCCGTTCTACTGCTTCGTCGATCATCTGTGACATCTCGTCGCTTTCATCCGATTCTACAAAAATACCGTCTACACCGGAGGACATGGCGATCCGCATAAGCTCTGCCCTCGTATACTCCTGGGACAGATGCTCGCCCAGCAGATCCACATATACATTCTCTTCCTGTCCGCGTTCAAAAGCTCCGCGGTATACGGACTGCCAGAAATCCGATTTGCGGTCTTCTGTGATCATCACATAATACCGGTCATATATTTCTCTGTCTGTTACTTTATGAAATCCCCGCACATAGGAACGAAAGATTACTGTGCATATCGAAATGACTATGATAGCAAAAGCCATAAACCCAATGACGATCCATTGTCCCTTATTACGGCCTGCCCTGTCAGTAGTACGGCTCATGTTTCTCCTCTCTCTCGCAGAAATCCGATTGCAGACTCCGCCCAATATAGATAACCATACCATAATAACGTGGCTTTTTCCATAAGACCACAAAAAAGTCCTCTTGTTTTGACAAAAATGCACTAAAAAATGCTACCTGCCATAGTTATCCCCATTTCCACGCATGCAAATATTGATGATTTGTCCACAAAAAATACGGAAAGGAAACTATCCCTTCCGTATTCTTACAATGTGCCTTACGCTGCGTGGCACACTTTACAGTCTTCCGTATAATTTTGCCATCTTATAAATCTTTTTCGCAAGCTTAGGATCCAAAGCTTCTTTATCCATGCGCCATTTCCAGTTGCAGCCCAGTGTGGACGGTATATTGATCCTGGCACTGCTGTCCAGTTCCAGATAATCCTGCATGGGGATAACCGCTGTATCCGCGCAGCTGGACAATGCCGCCCGGACGATCTCAAAGCAGAGCTTTTTATCATTCTTATGTCCCAGATACTTCTTCGCGAACTTCTTATCCTTCTCCGGCATGTTCTGTATAAATCCTACCGTAGTATCGTTGTCATGGGTTCCTGTATAGACCACACAGTTTTTATCATAGTTGTGAGGCAGATATTCACTGTCATTTCCCGCATCAAAAGCAAACTGCAGGATCTTCATTCCCGGGTAACCTGTCTTCTTCACCAGACGGATCACGCTGGGGGTCAGGAATCCGAGATCTTCCGCGATGACCTTCTTTTTGCCCAGTTTCTTCTTCATCACAGCAAACAATTCATAGCCCGGTCCCTTCTCCCAGTGACCGTTCTGTGCCGTAGGATCTCCGTAAGGCACGAACCAGTACTCGTCGAATCCCCGGAAATGGTCGATACGGAGCACATCGTATAACTGATAGCAATATGCAATACGCTGCATCCACCATTCATAACCGGTCTTCTTATGATATTTCCAATCATAGAGCGGATTGCCCCACAACTGTCCGGTCTCCGAGAAGCAGTCCGGCGGGCAGCCTGCCACACCGATGGGACGACCTTCCCTGTCTAACTGGAACAGCTTCGGATTCGCCCAGGTATCGGCACTGTCAAAAGCTACATAGATAGGAATATCTCCTACGATCTCTATGCCCTTTTTATTCGCATAAGTCTTCAGTTCTTTCCACTGTTTTGCAAACAGGTACTGTTGGAAGCAGTAAAATGCGATCTCATCCGAGAGCTTTTTGCGGTACTTGCGAAGCGCTGCCGCTTTTCTGAGACGGATATCCTCGTCCCATTCCATAAAGCAGACGCCGCCGAATGCATTTTTTACTGCCATATACAGGGCATAATCATCCAGCCAATAGGCATTGTCCGTGATGAACTTCTGATATTCCGGTGCATCCATAAGTCCCTGTTTTTTCGCATTCTCAAATGCGATCTTCAGGACTTTGAACCGGGACAGATAGATTTTCTCATAGTCCACGTAATGTTCATTGTCTCCGAAGTCATAACCGTCACAGATCTCCTTCGTCAAAAGCCCTTCTTCGATCAGAATCTCCAGATCGATATAGTAAGGGTTCCCCGCAAAAGTGGAAAACGACTGATAAGGAGAGTCTCCGTATCCGGTAGGTCCGAGCGGCAGGATCTGCCACAACCTGTTGCCGGACTTCTCCAGAAAATCCACAAAACGATAGCTTTCCCTGCCAAAGGTTCCGATCCCATATGTGGAAGGGATACTGGATACCGGCAGTAAAATTCCCTGTTTTCTTACGTTTTCTTTCATTGCTTTTGTATTCCTTTGATTTGATTAAAAAAATAACTATCCAGTACTTTGCCGTCGCTCTGAATAGTTACTAAAAAATGGAAGCAAGGGGGCTCGAACCCCTGACCTTTCGCGTGTGAGGCGAACGCTCATCCCGGCTGAGCTATGCTTCCGGGTACTGCAGCAATCTTCTGCCATCCTTATTATAGCACCGGCATTCGGAATTGCAAGTACTAACAAATGCGGTTAGTGGGATTTGAACCCACACGGGTAACCACTGGCACCTAAAACCAGCGCGTCTGCCAATTCCGCCATAACCGCTTACGTGTCCTCAAAAGAACACGCCTAATTATACTCTGCCACCCTTAAACTTGTCAAGCATCCTGCACGACTGGCTCTCCAATATGACAGATGACTTTACGGTAGATTCTTACCAAGAAATACGATGTTAACAGCACACTGGCTAACTCCGCAATGGGAAATGCCCACCAGATCAACGTCACTTCGCCACTCAGGGACAACAGTTTTGCCACCGGGAGCAGCACACACATCTGTCTGGCCACAGATACGATCATACTGTAGACACCGTTCCCCAATGCCTGGAATACACTTCCCGCCACAATACAGAACCCGGCGAACACAAAGCTCAGCGAAATGGTCTCCAGGGCAGGCGCTCCGATAGCGATCAGACTCTCCTCCGCATCAAACATGCGCATAAGCTGTGCCGGGAAAATATGCATCGCAAGTAATCCCACGAACATAATACCCACGCCATATGCCACACTGTGCTTGATCGTCTTAATTACACGGTCTTTATGACCGGCACCGTAATTATAGGCAATGATAGGCACCATTCCGTTATTCAGGCCAAATACCGGCATAAATACAAAACTCTGAAGTTTAAAATAAATACCAAATACCGTCTGCGCGGAACCGAATGCCGCCAGGATGAGATTCATACCGTAAGTCATCAGAGAACCGATGGCCTGTACAACTATGGAAGGCGCTCCCACCTTATAGATCTGTACAATCAGATATCCGTTCGGTCGAAATCCTTTCATGGAAATATTCAGTTCCCGATTACATTTCAGATTAAATACCAGAGCAAGAATTGCAGCTATGATCTGCCCGATAACGGTAGCCACCGCCGCACCGGCGATTCCCATCCGGGGCATTCCGAAATAGCCGAAGATCAGGATCGGATCCAGAATAATATTAATTACCGCCCCGGTTCCCTGCGTGATCATGGTATAGAAAGTCTTACCGGTAGCCTGTAACAATCTCTCAAAGGTCGTCTGGAGAAAAATACCCATTCCCGCCACACAACAAATTGTCAGATACGTCACTCCGTACTCTCGTACTTCTAAGACTTCCGTCTGGCTGGCAAAAAAGGGGCGGCTCACCAGCAGACCGATCACCGCAAAAGCCACGTAGCTTGCAATCGCAAGAAAAATACCGTTTTGGGCAATGATATCAGCTTTCTCAAAATCCTTCTCTCCAAGAGTCTTGGACAGAAACGCATTGATACCCACTGCCGTTCCCACTGCTACGGCGATCATCAGGCTCTGGATCGGGAATGCCAGGGATACCGCACGAAGTGCGTATTCATTGATCCTGGAGACGAAGATGCTGTCCACGATATTGTACAGTGCCTGCACCAGCATGGAGATCATCATAGGCAGGGACATAGAGATCAGTAATTTGTCAATGGGCATGACACCCATTTTGTTTTCTTTGGTCTGCATAAAAGTGCTCCTTTCGCATAAAAAAAAGCCCCAAGCGGGGTTTTTGAAAATGGGAAAATGATGTATGTTGTCAGGATATCGTAACATCAAGTGAGGCATGGGGGATTCGAACCCCCGACAACTTGATTAAAAGTCAAGTGCTCTACCGACTGAGCTAATACCCCATAATAAAAACAGGGCTAGCTGGATTCGAACCAGCGAATGCAGCAGTCAAAGTGCTGTGCCTTACCGCTTGGCGATAGCCCTATAAATATGACACCAAGCGTGCCATTACGACACTTCACTAATGAAAAAGGGTGGATAAAGGGATTCGAACCCTTGGCCTCCAGAGCCACAATCTGGCGCGCTAACCAACTGCGCTATACCCACCATGCGAGACAGTGACGGTCAATTAAGTCCTTCCTTATCTCAAATGTGCTCGAAGGGATTCGAACCCCCGACCCACGGCTTAGAAGGCCGTTGCTCTATCCAGCTGAGCTACTGATTCATTCATAATTCGGCAAGAGATATTATGCCATAAAAAACGGGTGCCGTCAAGGCTTTTTTCTGAAAAATCAGGAAAAAAACTGTTTTTTTCTGTACTTTCCGAAATACAGCCTCAAAATCATTCAAGGCTGTATTTCGTTTTTCCATCATTTTATCTGCTGCTTACGCATCCATAGCGTTTACCAGTACCTTGCAGGAGCCCTCTGAGCCATCTTCTGTATTCAGATACAGCGTAAAATCTCCTTCCGGGCTGTGTTCATGACTTGTTGGGTCTAAATCTTCCTGTGCGAATGCTTCCTTCATCTGCAATGTACCGCTCATCCATTCACATCCGCAGGGATATTTCACCACATAATCAAAAGGAGTATTTCCGTCATTTTCCAGAGAAAACTGAAGCAATCCCCTTTCATAGCTGAAAACTGCTGTACCTTCCCCCTGAAACCGCAATGTCTCATCCATCAAAACAGCCGTTTCTGTTTCCGCGGAATCCACAGTTTCCTCTACGGAAATATCAGACGCTTCTTTCTGCGCCTGTTCTTCCGCGCCGCATGCGGAAAAAACGCTTGCCGCCATCAGAATAACTGCCAACAGTTTGCCGCCTTTTCTTTTCATAACAGCCCCTCCTGATTTA
>OHTC01000805.1_pt1 | contig 13940 bp, 10 predicted proteins | sample 1578801 | NCBI WGS metagenome assembly OHTC01 (sample SAMEA3879556, study PRJEB24766) | human gut metagenome | biome: human-associated habitat; feature: feces | place: USA | collected 1985/1987 | reverse complement strand
AGTACGACCGCAATGCGTCCCTTAGGACGCTATGGTACCGACGTCTGCTTACGGCCTGCTTATTCTTACTTGCTGTCGTGACTACTGGGTTATTCATTAATCAGGAAGGAAACACCAATCCATGGCAAATAACATTTACCGCGTTCCTACTATATATAGTGATATCAAAAAAACGACTGAACCTCTCTCAGTCCAGGTACCGGGTTCTAAGAGTATCACGAACCGCAGTCTCCTTCTGGCGATGCTGGCGGAGGGAAAGTCCACGCTGCGTGGGGTGTTGTTCTCGGATGATTCGAGGCATTTTCTTAAGTGTGTGCAGGATCTGGGATTTGAGACGACGGTGGATGAGGAGAGCTGTATCGTCACGGTAGAAGGACTGGGAGGAAAGCTTCCCTGTGAAGAGGCTGCGTTAAATGTGGGAAGCGCAGGAACGGCAGCGCGTTTTCTGACAGCTACGTTAGGTGTCTCGGAAGGTGTTTTTCACATGGATTCTTCGGAGCAGATGAAGAGGCGCCCCATGGATCCGCTTCTGTCCTCTCTGGCAGAATTGGGGTGTGAGGTCCGCTGTGAAGGAGAAGATGGGCATTTCCCTTTTACACTGACCGCTCATGGGTTCGGACAGGATCATATCTCCATCGATATCGGGCACAGCAGTCAGTTTCTGAGTGCGCTGCTGATTGCTTCGACTTTGTCTTCGGAAGATTTTACGATTCAGGTAGAGGGTACCCATGGGATGGCGTATATCGAAATGACGCAGAAGATGATGGAGCAGTTCGGAGTCTGCGTGGAGCGTCCCACGCCGGATCAGTTCCGTATTCCCGCCGGTCAGCATTATAAAGCATTAGATTATCAGATTGAGCCGGATGTCTCTGCCGCCTGTTATTTCTATGCGATGGTACCGTTACTGGGAATCCCGGTCTGTGTAGAGCATGTGCATTTTGAAAGTTTGCAGGGAGATGTGGAATTCCTGCGTATCTTAGAGAAAATGGGATGTACCGCACAGGATACGGAAAAGGGAGTCCTCCTGCTGCCTACTTCAGCTTTATCGGACGCCGGAACGCAGACTCCCGCTTTCCATGGTGTCACGGTGGACATGTCCTCCTGTTCCGATCAGGCGATCACACTGGCAGCCATCGCACCGTTTGCCGACAGCCCCACCTGTATCACAGGCATCGGGCACATCCGTTTCCAGGAGAGTGACCGTATCCATGCCATCTGTACAGAACTGACCCGTATGGGCATCCACTGCGAAGAGACGCAGGACAGCATCACCATCTATCCGGGGACGCCAAAGCCTTGTACCGTAGCCACCTACGACGACCACCGCATGGCTATGGGGTTTGCCCTCACCGGTCTGCGTGCAGAGGGCATCGTGATCGACGATCCCGGATGCTGCCGCAAGACCTTCGAGAATTATTTTGAAGTACTTGACCAAGTGATCACGGAGATATCAGAGGTTTAGGCATATAACTGAAAAAGAGAGCATCCATGGCTCTATATTTCTGCCATGGATGCTCTCTCTTACTTTCTTTGTTCAGTTTATGCTGTTTTCAGCAAAAATGTCTTAGTTCTCCTGACCCTTTACCGCGAAGCATACGCCGGTGTCATCGGGCTTGTCCTCATCGAACTTGTAGTCCTTGCCGGGCAGTACTGCATTCAGGATAATACCGGTCAGCGCACCTACTGCCAGTCCGGACAGGCTGATGGTGATCTCGCCGATGTGGAATGCGATAGCGCCTGCTGCACTGTAGTTGATACCGATGGACAATACCAGGATCAGAGCAGCGATGATAACGTTACGGCTCTTGGTAAAGTCTACCTGAGTCTCTACGATGTTACGGACACCGACTGCAGAGATCATACCGTACAGTACCAGGGATACACCACCGCAGGTAGCGGTAGGCATACAGCCGATCAATGCTGCTACCTTCGGAGAGAAGGAGAACAGTACAGCGAAGCCTGCTGCAATACGGATAACTCTGGGGTCGAATACCTTGGTCAGAGACAGTACACCGGTGTTCTCACCGTAAGTGGTATTCGCAGGAGCACCGAACAGGGATGCAATAATGGTAGCCAGACCATCACCTAACAACGTACGATGCAATCCGGGCTCCTTGATATAGTTGATACCAACGGTGGAAGAAATAGCGGAGATATCTCCGATATGCTCTACCATGGTAGCCAGTGCGATCGGCATAATAGTGATCACGGAAGTAATTAACAAAGAAGTGTTGCCGTCGGACAGTGCCCAGAAAGCAGTCTCATTCCAGTGGATGGGAAGTCCGATCCATGCAGCTTCCGCAACGGGTGTGAAATCCACGCGGCCTAAGATAGCTGCCAACACATAAGAACCAACAACGCCGATGATGATCGGAACGATCTTCACCATTCCCTTACCCCAGATATTGCAGATCACTACCAGTGCAATAGCGACCACTGCGATCAGCCAGTCTGCGGAACAGTTGTTGATAGCGGACTGGGACAGGGTCAGACCGATGGCAATGATGATGGGGCCGGTTACAATGGGCGGGAAGAAACGCATTACCTTGCCGGTACCGAAGATCTTGATCAACAGGGATAATACCAGATACAGCAGACCTGAGCAGGCCACGCCGAAGCAGGCATAAGGAAGCAATGCGGAATTGTCCGCTCCGTCTGCCATAGGTGCGATCGCGGCATAACCGCCTAAGAATGCAAAGGAAGAACCCAGGAATGCGGGTACTTTTCTCTTGGTCAGCAGATGGAACAGTAAAGTTCCCAGACCTGCAAATAACAGTGTTGTGGAAACATCCAGACCTGTCAGCATGGGTACCAGAATCGTGGCACCGAACATTGCGAACATGTGCTGAAGTCCCAGCAGAAGCATCTTGGGCACGCCCAAGGATCTGGCATCGTAAATGCCATTTTCGCCGAGTGTAGTCTTCTCGCTCATTTTTCTCCTCCTGTGTCATAGACATGTGAACTTGTAATATTTGCTGCATAGAGATAGGCAGATAGTCATCTACCTGCCCACACCTATGTGACCTTATTAGTTACATGATAGCTTTTCATCGTTCCACAGTCAAGAAAAAATTTATTCCACTGCATGTTCTTTCAAAAAGTCCAGCCAGATGGGAATATACTGGGCCTTCAGGTGCACTCCGTCATAAGTATAGGATGCCACCATTCCTCCGGTCTCATCACAGATCAGCGGATTCACATCCAGGTAATATATCTTCTCATCATCCGCAAGCTTCGCGATTTCTTCATTCCTGGCTTCGATGCCCTCATTGGTAATATAGTCTCCCTGCCCGGAGCGCTCCGTGGTCACCTTCATGATCGCCTGCAGGTAGATCACCGCATCGGGCTGCAGCTGTTGCAAATGCTGTACTGCCTCCCCGTAAGCCTTCATGAAAGATTCCACCGTACCGGTTCCCATCTCGTTAATACCGATCATCAGATAGATCTTGGCAAACTGTTTCTCGGATAGTGCCTCTTCCACCGTGATCTTTTTCTTCTGCCCCGGCACCGCTACTATTTTCGAATCGAACATCTTATAAATCGTAAGTCCGGTAGAGGCATAAAATGTGGAGGTCTCTTCCAGTCCACCATATTCATACATTCCCACTGTCCGGGAATCCCCGATAAATACAGCATCATCAAAATAGCTGTCATCCACCGTATGGTAGACCACTTCTTTTGGCAGTTCTTCCGAAGGCTCTGTCGGTTGTGGTTCCTCCGTTGTCATTGTCTCTGTCTGCGTATCTGCCGATGTCTCTCCGACTGCCGGTGTCCGACTTTCCCCTGTGGGATCTTCTGTGCCTTCCGGGACCGTATCCCCCGATACGGTTCCGTCCTGTTGTCCGGGTTCCGATGTATGACCCATCCGGGCACCGGCTGCCAGCTGCACACCCCTGTTATACAATTCCCGAATGGGATCCGTATACACCTGCCAGTTGTCCGTCCATGTAAAAAACAGGACTCCCATAAGCAGCAGACTGATGGGAAAGGATAATTTTCTTATCCATTGTCGTAGTTTCTGTAACATATTTCCTATCCTATCCAGATTTTCTAAAAACTAAAGTACATAAATGGGTTATTTCCCTCTAATATAAGTCTCCAGACGCAATACCAGAATACCGCTGCCAGCAATATTTTCATTAGGATCTTATCCTTGCCGTAATCGTACAACTTCTCGATTGCCGGCGTACATGCCAGCCCGGATACGGCTAACAGTCCACCGTAGGTAGACAATGCTTTCCACGCATCCTCATAGCCGCCACTGATCCCCGGTGCCAGCCACATCATTTTATCCAGATAGACCTGCAGCTGTGACAGATCCGTAATGGCAAAGCACATCCAGCTTACGGGAATGATCAGCCACAGATAAATGTGCGGCAGTACTTTCATTTTATGTACGAATTTTAATCTTCCCAGCTGCCGTTCCAGTACAATGCAGATCCAGAGCAATCCGCCCCAGCAGAAAAAGTTCCAGCCGGCGCCATGCCAGAAAGCTGTCAGCATCCATACCACCAACAGATTAAAAATCGTGCAGAGTTCCCCTCGTCTGCTGCCTCCCAGCGGAATATAGACATACCGGCAGAACCATTGCCCCAGTGTCATATGCCATCTGCGGTAAAAATCCCTGACCCCCCGGGCCATATATGGTCTGCGGAAATTTCTGGGCAGTTCGATTCCCAGCATCCTGCCAAGCCCCATTGCCATCAACGAATATCCCGAGAAATCAAAATAGATCTCCATGGAATAAGCAATGGCTGCCAGCCATGCCAGCGGAGTGGAGATACTCTCGAATCCGGTTACCTGTACTTCATGCCACAGGATCCCTACGCGGTCGGCCAACAGCACTTTGGCAGCCAGCCCTAAGACGAACAGCTTCATGCCGTCCTCCAGTCCCTGCATAGTAAAAGTCCTGTTGTACAGGCTGTCTTTCACCTCACCATAACGGGTAATGGGGCCGGAGATCAGCTTCGGAAACATGACCACATAAGTTGCAAATTTTAAAAAAGAATACTCCCTATCTGCATCTCCGCGATATACATCGATCAGATAAGACAATATCTGAAAGGTATAAAAACTGATCCCCAGAGGAAGTCCCGCAGAACCTCCCCGGCACTTAAACCAGATCAGAATGCCAATGTTAATACTCAATGCTGTCACGAACAACAGCCTCTTGCGCCATAACGTCCTGGGGCTGCGCTTTGCCAGATGCAGTCCGATAAAATAATTACATAAAATGGAAATCATCAAAGGTGCAAGATTTCCTGCATCTCCCATTGCATAAAAGACAATGCTGCCTATAAGCAGTGTCAGGTTTCTGTATTTATGCGGTGTGATTCCATAGACAATCAGGAAAATCGGCAGGAACCACAGCAGAAATTCAATACTGCTGAATATCAAATAAATCACATCTTTCTATTTTCGCTTTACACTTGTACTATCATAGTAGCTTGAAATGAAATGTATTACAACAAAACAATTCTTAATTTTAAATGACATTATTTTACAAATCAGTAATCTTTTTGCAATTATTTCAAACATCGTTTACAATAGTTTTCATACAGACAGAATATCGTCAGGAAAGGATCGTTTTCTATGAAAGAACAGTTATACACAATTCCCTTAAATGATGCCGTAAACGCCCAGGACGAATGTCCTTTCTGCTTCATCCACAGAAGTATCGAACAGGATCTGTTAGACTTCGTCTTAGGCTCCGGTTCCTCCTACATGGAAGCGGATATTAGAGAACAGACCGACAAGGCCGGATTCTGCCGCTATCATTTTCAGAAGATGTTCGACTACGGCAATACTCTCGGCAACGCCTGGATCCTGAAAACGCACTACCAGCGTATGATCCGGGAAATGCAGCAGGAATTTGCTTCCTTCCGTCCCGGAAAAAGTTCTCTTCTGGGAAAATTCAAAAAAGCCGAGGGCAGTGAAAATACCATCGGTATGTGGATCCGCGCAAAAGAGGACTCCTGCTATATCTGTTCCCAGTACAAGGATACTTATGAAAGATACCTGGACACCTTTTTCTATCTGTGGAAAAATGACGAAAGTTTCCGGAATAAGATCATAAACGGAAAAGGCTTCTGCCTGCCTCACTTCGGAGACCTCTGTGAAGCCGCCGACCGCAAACTCTCCGATAAGGAAAAGCAGGAATTCTACGACTGCCTCCTGCCCGTCATGGAAGCGAATATGCAGCGGATCTCTGAGGATGTATCCTGGCTGGTGGAAAAATTCGATTACCGAAATAAGGACGCCGACTGGAAGAACTCCAAAGATGCCATCCAGCGCGGCATGCAGAAATTAAAAGGCGGATATCCCGCAGATCCCGCCTATAAGATGTCTAAATAGTTATCATTTTTTTCAAAATTATGATGCAAATAGGATACTATTTTTCTGAAAACGCTTCGTCAGAGGGCTGTGTGGAACGTTCCGCCAGCCTTCTGCTTAAGTTCAGATACTCTGTGATCTCTTCATACAACATCTCTGGCTGAAAAGCATCCTCTAAAATCCTCTCGTTCATCAGTCCCTTAATGGTCAGTTCCAACATTTTACGAAGTTTCACGGCATCCTCTGCGGAAGCATATTTACCCAGATCCGCTCTTGCGAAAACAGACTCCAGATAATCTTCCAGCTGCTGTTTTCTCTCTTCTACCGCCAGCAATGCTTCACTGACATTTTCCGTCTGCGCCCGGTTCAGAAAAGGCTGCAGATAAGGATAACCGCACATGGCATGCATTTTTCCACATTCCACCTGCTGTAGCAGAGCAAACAGATCCGTCTCCTTCGCATCCACCGCCGTAGACAACTCCAGCAACAGGTAACGGACGCTGTAATCATAGACAAATGCATATACACCCAGTTTGCTTCCGAAATAATGGAATAGCAAACCCTTGCTGATAGCCGCCTCCTTCACAATATCATCCGTACAGGCATGGCGGTAACCGTGCAGTGCAAATACTTTCAGTGCGGCATTGATCATACGATCCTGCTTTTCTTTTTTTAAATCAAAAAATTTCTCATTCATATCGCAACATATCCCTTTTCATTTTACGCAATAAGGTTTATCATATAACTGTATGGACAAATGTATAAAATTCCGAACCGTTACATACACTACAACATGGAAGGAGCAACCCTATGGCTAAAAAATTTGGCAAATTTCTGCTGTTCACTGCAGCAGTAGGTACCGCAGCCGCAGCTGCTTACTACTATATGCAACAAAAAAACTCTCTGCTGATGGAATCCACCGACGCAGATGACGATTACGATGATTTCCACGAGGATCTGGACGAGAGCACGGAGTTCTCCCGCAATTACGTTCCTCTGAATGCTTCCGTTCCGGCTTCCGCACCCACGGAAGAAACCGCTGAAACCGAAGCTTCCTCTTCCTCCTCTGATTTCACACCGCTCTCCGGCCAGGCAGCCGATCTGTCCGGCGAAGAAGGCGAAACCGTCGAAGATGTGGAAGAATTTTTCGATGAAGAGGATGCCGAGGACGAAGAGCCTCCCGTAACCGAAGAATAATAGCAGTATCCTGAGAAGGTCTCACAGCCATGCATTTTGCAGCCGGCGGAGGCCTTCTTTCATGTCTGCCTCATCCATACTTCCGAATCCCAGCAGCACTGTCGCTTTGTCCGCAGCGGATGCCACCATATTCTCTGACATCCCATAGACCTTCACATTTTCCGCCGCAGCGGCATCCAGAAGCTCTTTTTCCGTCACATTTCCTTTCGCCGTCAACAGCAGATGCAGCCCCGCATCTTCCCCGGAGATCCGGAATTTTTTTTGAAAAGGCTCCAGTCCCTCTAACAGCTGGTCGTGTTTGGCACGATAACGCATCCGCATCTTGTTCAGATGCCTTTCGAAATAACCGTCCCGGATAAACTCATTCAGGATTCGCTGGTCGATTCTGGATACCGTACAGGAATAGAAAGAACAATCCCTGCGGTACACCTCCAACAGTGTCTCCGGCAACACCATATAGCTGACACGGATCGCCGGTGCGATCGCCTTGGAAAAAGTACCGATGTAGATCACCTTTCCCCTATCGTCCGAGGACTGCAGGGACGGAATCGGTTTGCCGCGATACCGGAATTCACTGTCGTAATCATCTTCGATCAGATAGCGGTCCGGCTTTTTCTCCGCCCAGCGCAACAGCTCCGCCCGCCGGCCGATCGTCATCACCGCTCCGGTAGGGTACTGATGGGAGGGCATGACATAGGCCACCCTGACCGGTTCCTGTTCCAGTCTGTCCGCACGCATTCCTTTATCATCCATATCCACTGTCACAATATGATAGGCGAATGACCGGAAGATACGGTACGCACGTTTATACGTAGGATTCTCCATGGCAATTCCCACATGTCTCCCCAATATTTTCTCCAACAGTAACAGCAGATAATCATTTCCCGCGCCAACAATGATCTGCTCCGGACGGCAGTTCACCCCTCGGGAAGAATGCAGGTAACGGCTGATCGTCAGTCTCAGATCATAATCCCCCTGCGCCTCTCCCTGGGCAAACAGTTCACTGTTGCTGTCATTCAGGATATTTTTCGTAATCCGTTTCCAGACACCGAAAGGGAAACCGTTCATATCGATTCCATAGGGGGAAAAGTCAATCCTTTTTTCCTCGTCCCGGTCTTCTGCCTGTGGATCCCATGCCTCCGGTTCCGGCACCCTGCCAGTTTCCTGCTCCAGAGTGAAGATTCCCTCCAATTTGCATACAAAGTATCCCTTATAGGGTCTCGCCTCGATATATCCTTCACTTAACAGCTGGTCATAAGCATAATCCACCGTACTCCTGGCCACCTGCAGATATTCTGCCAGAGAACGCGTGGAGGGAAGCCTCTCTCCTGCCAGAAGCTTCCCTTCCCTGATTTCCTGTCGTATATGCTCATATATCTGCTGGTACAGACATTTGTCACTGTCTGTACGCAGCCGGATCGTCATATCATACATAATGTTGTCCTACTTTTTCTGACTCTTCAGTTCCTCCAGGATCTGGTCTTTCAACTCTCTTGCCTTGTCCTTGGTACGGGCATTGGCCGATGGAGATGTGAGGATTGAAGCCACCATACGGCTTGCCACATCGTATTTCTGAAATCTGGTGGCCAATACTCCGATCAGGAACTCCACCGTAATTTCATCCATACCGCACATGGGAAATCCTTCGGTCTGAAGTGCTTCCGTGAAGCCGGTATAAGCATTCTTCAGATAGGCCTCTTCCATGTTTTTCACTTCACGGAGACGGGCCATGTCCGTATCTCCGGATTCTTCCAGATATTCCTGATATCCTCTCATGAGCCATCCGCTCTTTAAGCAGATATAAGCCTTCTCGCTGGCATGGGCACGTTTTACCACCGCATTTGCGAGGCACAGCTTATAGCGTTCGATCGCCTCTTCATAGGTATAGATATCGTCATCATAGGTGTGCAGCTGTACTTTGCTGCTGATATTCTCTTTGATCAGTTTGGCATATACCTTGGTAATGTTGTTGAAATATCTGTTCAATGCTGCATATCCGCAATGGGGACACAGGATCACATCATATTTTACCGCATCGATTCCTTCGTATTTTGCACGAAGATCCTGATCGGTGCCTAAAAGTCTCGCCTTGCCGGTCTTCATGATCTTGGTGGAAAAGTCTTCTCCACATACCGGGCAGGTAAAATTCTTGTCGTAGATCAGGTCCTTTTCTTCTATCTTAGGTGCCTCGACCACTGCCTGTTCTTCCTTTTTCTCCTGTCCAAAAATATCCATATCCTCCAGGTTATCCAGGCCTAGTCCGGCCAACCCGCACAATTTGTCTGACATATGTTTCTCCTTTTCCAAACTTACTTAGGCAGTACATAAGAGCTCTTCAGAGATACGATACGGTTAAATACCAGTTCTCCGGGTTTGGTGTCTTTGCAGTCCACGCAGAAGAAGCCCTGTCTCACGAACTGGAAGCGGTCGTACGCCTGTGCCTTTGCAAATGCAGGCTCTAAGCGGCACTCTGTCAGAGTGGTCAGAGAATTCGGGTTCAGATTCAGACTTCCGTCCTCGTTGTATACACCCTTCTCCTCATCAATAATATTCTCATACAGACGCACCTGTGCTTTCACAGATTCGGTTGCACTTACCCAGTGGATCGTTCCCTTAACCTTACGACCGTCCGGGCTGTTGCCGCCGCGGCTCTCCGGATCGTAGGTACCATGTACTTCCACAACCTTACCGTTTTCATCCTTGACACAACCGGTGCACTTTACGAAATAAGCGTTCATCAGGCGCACTTCGTTGCCCGGAAACATGCGGAAATACTTCTTGGGAGGCTCTTCCATGAAATCGTCTCTCTCGATATATAACTCCTTACCAAAAGGAACCTCACGGCTTCCCAGTTCTTCATTCTCCGGATTGTTGACTACAGGCAGCATCTCGGTCTGTCCTTCGGGATAATTGTCAATGACCAGCTTTACGGGATCCAGGATCGCCATCATACGGGGCGCCTTTGTCTTCAGATCCTCACGGATACAGTACTCTAACATCGCATAATCTGCGGAAGACTGTGCCTTGGAGATACCACACAGCTCTACGAACTTCTTGATAGATTCCGGTGTGAAGCCTCTTCTGCGCAGTGCTGCGATGGATACCAGTCTGGGATCATCCCAGCCGTCCACGATCCCCTGCTCTACCAGCTTCTTGATATAACGCTTACCGGTCACCACGTTGGTCAGGTACAGCTTGGCGAACTCGATCTGCTTGGGAGGATGCGGGTATTCCAGTTCTCTTACCACCCAGTCATATAAGGGTCTGTGATCCTCGAACTCCAAAGTACAGATAGAGTGGGTCACGCCTTCAATGGCATCCTCGATGGGATGTGCAAAATCGTACATCGGGTAAATGCACCATTTGTCACCGGTATTCTGGTGAGACATATGTGCCACACGGTAGATAACGGGATCACGCATATTGATATTCGGTGATGCCATATCGATGCGGGCACGCAGTACCTTGGAGCCGTCCTCGTACTTTCCGGCCTTCATATCCTCGAACAGTGCCAGATTCTCTTCTACGCTTCTTACGCTGCCGGGATCCTCCTTGCCGGGTTCGGTCAGGCTTCCTCTGTACTCACGGATCTGCTCTGCACTTAAATCGGAGACATAAGCCTTGCCTTTTTTGATCAGCTTTACTGCTGCCTCATACATCTGGTCAAAATAGTTGGATGCGAAGAAGAGGCGATCCTCCCAATCCGCGCCCAGCCACTTTACATCTGCCTTGATGGACTCCACGAATTCAGACTTTTCCTTGGTGGGGTTGGTATCATCAAAACGCAGGTTGAATTTGCCGTTGTATTTCTGAGCCAGACCATAGTTCAGCAGAATACTCTTGGCATGTCCGATGTGAAGATATCCGTTGGGTTCGGGAGGGAAACGGGTATGTACGGTATCGTATACACCCTCCGCCAGATCCTTGTCGATGATCTGCTCTATAAAATTCTTAGATTCCTTCACTTCTGCGGAATCTACGATTTCTTTTTCCAGTTCGCTCATGGTAATATCCTTGCCTTTCGTTTACTTAATACTGTTTTCGTAACCTTAATCTTACCACACAAGGAAAATTTTATAAACCTTTTTTTGCGATTCTTATGTCATCTCTTCAAAATTATTCAGAAGATTCTGCGCAGGCTCTATGAACATATTGTGCAGATCATCCTCACTGGCCACCAGATAATCTCCGGCTCTGCCCGTCATATAAGTATCCTCATCCCAGATGGGGAATATCTTTACTCCCCGCTTCAGCTCGAGGGCATAGATACAGAAAGCATTCGCAGGCATACCCATACGGACATATTCCGTCAGCAGATGATTACTGCCATCCCTGCCGTCCTTGACTCTCGGGATATATCCCATAGAGCTGCAATATTCCTCCGGCAGGGGCAGATCACACAGTTCCAGGATCCGGTGAAATCTCCCGGTCGGAACCGGATGCAGCTCCCCGGTACGCTCCAGGGTGAAATACATATCCTGTCTGGTGTCGATATCCATCGTGCCGTCCTCGGTACGTATAGATACCACGTTTCCAAGCTCTGCCAGATCCGCTGCCTTCAGGCAGGCGATCGGCTCTTTCCGCCTGCGGTATTTTTTACCCTCTTTTACAGGGAATTTGCGTTCTTTCGCATATACGATCTCAAAATTGTCAAAATACTGCGTCATCCGGTTATTGAAATAAGCCTCAGAATGCAGGGTTGGATATTTTTCCTCATACAGCTTCATGCTGATGTAGCCTCCGGCCTTTTCCACATGGCCGCCGCCGGAACCGATCCCCTCCGAGAGGTAATCCGACAATTCACTGGCATTAACCTCCCGGATACAGCTTCTGACGGAGAATTTATATCCGCCGCTGTCCTCGTTATAGACTACACAAGTGTTAACCCCCGCCACCTGAAGCAGGAAATCACTGATCAGTCCCAGCACATTGGGGTCACAGGGCTGGGAATGGATCACAGCGAACTGGTAATCGTCATTGTAATTACAACGTAACAGTGCCACCCCGGCGATCTCCAGCTCCTTCAGGGAAATATTGGAATTGCGGAACAGGGATACCAGATTTTTGTCAAAGTTCAGGCTCTCGCGCATATCCATATCCACCGGATTGGACAGCTCCGAGAACTGATTGGTATCCATGAACAGCCCATAATACAAAGCGGTCCCCAGATCTTTATTTTTCTCCACCGGATAATGCATCTCCTGAAGCATGGTCCATACCAGAGTCGCACAGCTGCCAAGATTAGGTTGTAATCGCATTTTCTCCGTACAGATCACTTCCAGAGGATGATGATCGATCACTGCGATCTCCTCTGCCGGGATTACGGTCACATTGCCGGCACCGTATTGACAGTCCACTGTGATCAGAAGTCCGTCCACCGGCTCCTCTCCGGGATGCGCCAGATATTTCAGCGGAATTCCAAGCTTTTCCACCATCAGCGTCAGGTTTGCCTTTCTCACTTTATTCTTCCCGGCATACAGCAGTCTCACATCTTTTCCCTGATCACGGAAAAAACAATACAATCCAAACCCGGACGCTATCGCATCCGCATCCGGATTGTCATGGCACTGGATCGTGATCCGGTCATATCCCAGCAATTCCTCCAGCATCATTTCTCTGCTTTTCTCTGCCCCTCGTCTGTCCATAACTACGCTTTCCTCATCTTCCTCGTTGTAATGCTCCCGGTAACCTTACCCAGGCCGTCTCTCTTATTCTATTCAGCGAAACTCCGGATCGCTACTCACATAAAAATGAAATACAGGCAGGTCCTGTTACAGTCCTGCCCGCAAATATCTGTCTTAATGGTGGAACAGACGGATGCCTGTAAACGCCATCACCATGTTATATTTATCGCAGCATGCAATAACATCTGCATCACGCACGGATCCACCGGGCTGTGCGATGTATTTTACACCACTCTTATGAGCTCTCTCGATATTATCGGAGAAGGGGAAGAATGCATCGCTTCCCAGAGTCACATCCTGCATTTTGTCAAGCCATGCTCTCTTTTCCTCTCTGGTAAATACAGGGGGTTTTACCTTGAAGATACCTTCCCAGGTACCGTCAGCCAGCACATCCATGTACTCATCGCCCATGTAGACATCAATGGCATTGTCACGGTTGGCTCTGCCTAAGCTGTCTACGAACTGCAGACCCAGCACCTGTGGAGACTGACGTAAAAACCAGTTGTCCGCCTTGCTGCCGGCCAGTCTGGTGCAGTGGATACGGGACTGCTGTCCGGCACCGATGCCGATAGCCTGACCGTCCTTGACATAGCATACGGAATTGGACTGGGTATACTTCAGAGTGATCAGTGCGATCTTCATATCGATCAGGGCACTCTCCGGGATCTCCTTGTTCACAGTCACGATATTGGACAGCAGATCACCGTTGATGTCCAGTTCGTTACG
>OHTC01000793.1_pt1 | contig 14164 bp, 6 predicted proteins | sample 1578801 | NCBI WGS metagenome assembly OHTC01 (sample SAMEA3879556, study PRJEB24766) | human gut metagenome | biome: human-associated habitat; feature: feces | place: USA | collected 1985/1987 | reverse complement strand
CCAAAAAGCTTCCGAACGGTATTCCCGGACTTGTGAAGAAGGTAAATGATATAGGAATGAAGTTCGGCCTTTGGTTTGAACCTGAAATGATTTCGCCCGACAGCGACCTGTACCGTGCGCATCCGGATTGGTGTCTTCACGTTAAAGGAAGAAAGAGAAGCGAGAGCAGAAATCAGCTTATACTTGACTTTTCACGCAGTGATGTTCAAGAGTACATAACGAAATCATTAAAGGACGTGTTGAATTCCGCACCGATTGAATATGTCAAGTGGGATATGAACCGCAGCATGAGCGATGTGTACAGCCGTGCTTTCCCTGCCGAACAGCAGGGTGAAATCATGCACCGCTATATGCTGGGCGTTTATGCGCTGGCAGAGCGGCTGACGCAGGGCTTCCCGGAGGTGCTGTTCGAGGGCTGCGCAGGCGGCGGCGGACGCTTTGATGCCGGAATGCTGTGCTACTATCCCCAGATCTGGTGTAGTGATGATACCGATGCCATTGAACGGCTGACGATCCAGCACGGCACCTCCTTTGGCTATCCGGTCTGCACCATGGGTGCCCATGTTTCTGCCTGCCCCAACCACCAGACCGGCCGCACGACCCCCATTGACACCCGCGCGGTGGTGGCTATGAGCGGCACCTTTGGCTACGAGCTGGATCTGGGCAAATTGAAGCGCGCCGAGTGCACCGCAGTGAAAAATCAGATCAAGCGGTTCAAGAGGCTGAACGACCTGATCCGTACCGGCGATTATTACCGGCTGACCGACCCGGCAGAAAACACCTATTTCACGGCATGGCAGTTTGCCGCAGAGGACGGCAGCGAGGCGCTGCTGAATCTGGTGGTGACCCATCCGCAGGCGAATCCATTGCCCATCCACCTGTGCTTCCGTGGGCTGGAAGAAAATGCTGTGTATGAACTGGACGGCATCGACTATTTCGGCTCTCAGTATGCCCACGACGTAGAGGACGGCATTCACAAGGGGATGCGGTTCAGCGGCAGCACGCTGCTGTATGCGGGGCTTGTCCTGCCGCAGCTGTTTGGCGATTACCCCAGCGTGCAGCTTCATCTTACACGAAAAGGATAAAAGGATATGAAGGATCAAACTGCATTTTCCACCCGCTTTGCCCGCCATAAGGACGAGCTGGAATGGCTGTTCATGGAACTGTACCACAACCGGGAAGGGCTGGAAGTTCTGGAGCGGGAGATGGCAGAAGCCTACAACGCCCGCAGCGCCGAGCTGAAAGCACTGGACAAGGCACGCTCTGCCGACCCGGAGTGGTACAAGCGGGGCAATATGTTCGGCATGACCATGTACACCGACCTCTTTGCCGGAAATCTGAAAGAACTGGCAAAGAAGCTGCCCTACCTCAAGGAGCAGAAGCTGACCTATCTGCACCTGATGCCCCTGCTGCAGATGCCCCACCCCCACAACGATGGCGGCTATGCGGTGGAGGATTTCGATACCGTAGACCCGACTCTCGGCACCAACAAGGATCTGGAAAACCTGACCCGTGAACTGCGGAAAGCCGGCATCAGCCTGTGTCTGGATTTTGTCATGAACCACACCGCCAGCACCCACCGTTGGGCGATGGCGGCAAAGGCGGGCGACCCGTGGTTTCAGGCCTATTACCACCTCTACGAGGACCGCACCATCCCCGACCAGTACGAGCAGACCGTGCCCCAGGTGTTCCCCAACACCGCGCCCGGCAACTTTACATGGTGTGAGGAAATGCACAAGTGGGTGCTGACCACCTTCCACGACTACCAGTGGGACCTGAACTACGCCAACCCGGCGGTGTTCGTGGACATGACCAAGAGCATTCTGCACCTTGCAAACCTTGGCGTAGAGGTGTTCCGCATTGACGCCGTGCCCTACATCTGGAAGCAGCTGGGCACCACCTGCCGCAATCTGCCGCAGGTGCACACCATCGTGCGGATGCTCCGCATGGTGCTGGAATGCGTCTGCCCGGCGGTCATCCTCAAGGGCGAGGTGGTCATGGCTCCCAAGGAGCTGGCGGCTTATTTCGGCACCCCGGAAAAGCCGGAATGCCACATGCTCTACAACGTGTCCACCATGGTCAACCTGTGGGGTGCCCTTGCCAGCCGGGACACCCGGCTGCTGAAGGCGCAGCTGGATGCCCTGCACGCCCTGCCGGACAACTGCTGGTTCGTGAACTATCTGCGCTGCCACGATGACATCGGCTGGGGTCTGGACGAGGCGGTGGAAAAACGGCTGAGCATCGACCCGCAGAAGCATAAAGAATATCTCTACCACTTCTACGAGGGCAATTTCCCCGGCAGCTGGGCAAAGGGCGAGCTGTACAATTACGACCCTGCCACCGGCGATGCCCGGAGCTGCGGCACCACCGCCAGCCTGTGCGGTATCGAACAGGCACTGGAAAAGGACGATAAGACCGCACTGGACTACGCCGTAAAGCGTGACCTGCTGCTGCACACTGCTATGGCGTTTTTGCAGGGCTTCCCCATGCTGAACTGCGGCGATGAGATCGCGCAGCTCAATGGCTGGGACTACAAAAACGACCCCGACCGTGTGGAGGACAGCCGCAATCTGCATCGCAGCAAATTCAACTGGGAGAACGCAAAGCAGCGCACCCGGAAGGGCACGCTGCAAAACGCCTTGTGGCAGGGCATGGAGCAGCTGCGCCAAATGCGGGCAGACCCCTGCTTTGCCCCGGATGCGTGGGTGACCACATGGGACAGCCACAACCCCGGTGTGCTGGCGCTGGTGCGCAAGCGCGGCGAGGAAACGCTGGTGGGACTGTTCAACTTTACCGAGTACCCGGCAGGGGCAAGTCTGGATGCTCTGGGCGGCGAGTATCACACCCCGGAGGGCACTTCCGTCTGGCTGGCGGATGTGGAGCTGGAACCCTATCAGGCGCTGATGGTACGCCGCTGAAAGGAGCAGCCATGGATATTGTAACGATCGGTGAAGTTTTGATCGACCTGACCCAGACCGGCAAGGATGAAAAAGGCATCCCTCAGTTTGCCGCAAACCCCGGCGGTGCCCCGGCAAATCTGGCGGTAGCTGCCGCCCGGCTGGGCGCACAGACCGCCTTTATCGGCAAGGTGGGTGCGGATGCCTTTGGCCGCTACCTGAAAGAGGTTCTGGCAGAAAACAAGGTGGACGTTTCCGGCATGGCGGTGGATGCAGACCACCCCACCACCGTGGCAGTTGTGTCGGTGGATGCCACCGGCGAGCGGGATTTCAGCTTCTACCGCAGTGCCAATGCCGATGTGATGCTGTGCAAAGAGGATATTTCGGAGGGCGCTCTGAAAGCTGCGAAAATCGTCCACTTCGGCTCTGTCAGCCTGACCGCTGACCCCTCCCGCACCGCTACGCTGGATGCTGCTGCCCGTGCCAAAAAGCTGGGTGCTGTCATTACTTATGACCCCAACTATCGCGCAAACCTCTGGAAAGATAAAGAGGATGCCATCGCTCAGATGAAAGCCCCTCTGCCGCTGGTGGATATCCTGAAAGTTTCCGACGAGGAGCTGCCCCTGCTCACCGGAACCACCGACTGCGAAAGCGGCACGGCACAGCTGGCACAGAACGGCATCCGACTGATTTTTGTCACCTTGGGTGCAAACGGCGTGTTCTACCGTTTTGGGGAGAAAACTGGTCATGTGGCAGGCGTCCCCTGCAAGGTGGGCGACACCAACGGCGCAGGCGACACCTTCTTTGGGGCGGCTCTGTCCAAACTCTGCAAGGAGGAGCTGGACACCCTGACGGTGGACAAACTGGAAAGCATTCTGGCCTTTGCCAATAAAGCTGCCAGCATCACCACCAGCCGCCACGGTGCGATCCCTGCCATGCCTGCATTGGAAGAAATCGAAAAATAACAGAACCGGCCACCAACCTGTAGCAAATCATACAGGCTGGTGGCTGGTTGGCGCTATGATACCCAAAGTATAACAGGAAAACCGCAGACAGTACGGATGAAAAGTCGTGAAGCAAGATGAATTTTTTAAATTGTCATAAATAACACGATTTTTTGACCGATAACACAAAATTTTGCACCCTTATTCCGTGGGATTCTCTTTATAATAAGAACAGAAATCAAACGGAAAAAGGAGATGCGGATGATGCAAGCAACAAACCTGAAAACGAATCATCTGACCCAGCCTCTCGGCATAGATGCCGGGACGCTGTTTTTATCGTGGCAGTGCGCCGAAGGCGTGCGCCAGACCGCCTACGAAATTGAAGTAACTGCCGGAGCCGAAACGCTGTGGGCGAGCGGAAAGGCTTTGGGCAGTGTGATGCACACCGAAACGCCCAGCGCTGTACCGCCCAAGACGCAGGGACGGTGGCGCATCCGCCTGTGGGATGAAAATGACCAGCCCGGTGCATGGAGCACCGCTTCCTTCGAGACCGGGCTTGCACAGGCAGACTGGCAGGGCGTGTGGGTCTGCCCGGAGACAGAAGAGCCGGATATCGACTGCGCTGATGCCATCAACGCCTTTGCAAAGCCCAACTGGGAGCAGAAGCAGGCGGCGCTGGAAGCCTCCGGCAAAGGGCAGGCGCAGCCTTATCAGCCCCACCGCCCGGCAAGTTATCTGCGCAAAACGTTCACTGCTCCGGCGGGAGAAAGCAAGCGGCTGTACATTACCGCCAAGGGGTTGTATGCGGCATGGCTGAACGGCAAGCGTGTCGGCGACAAGGTGCTTGCCCCCGGCAGCTTTACCGCAGACAAGCACCTTGGGGCACAGACCTACGATGTGACAGCACTTGTCCGTGAGGGGGAAAACAAGCTGCTCATTGCATTGGGCGACGGCTGGTACCGCAGCACCTCCGGCGTGGATGGTGACCGTGACCTGTTCGGCAGCGAACTGGCTGTCCTGTTCCAGCTGGAAGTGAACGGCAAGGCGGTCTGCGTTTCGGATGACGACATGGAGGCCACCCAGTGCGGTCCGATTCGCCAAAATGATATGCAGCAGGGCGAAGTGTACGATGCCCGGCTGGAAGGGGATCTTTCCGGCTGGCATGGCGTAAAGACCCAGCCGAACTCCCTGCCCATCACCGGTATGAACACCGTGCCCATCCGGGAGCAGGAAGCCTTTGCGGGCAGGCTGCTGCGCACCCCCAACGGCGAGACCGTGCTGGACTTTGGCCAGAACATGGCTGGCTATGTGGAGATGAAGCTGACCGCCCACGCCGGGCAGAAAATCAAGCTGCTGTGCGGCGAAGCACTGGACGAGAACGGCAACTTTACGCAGGAGAACTTTCAGGACCGGAACCGCCACAAGGAGGGCGGCACGGCGCAGCTGCTGGAACTCGTCTGCAAAGAGGGCGAGAACCACTACAAGCCCAGCTTTACCATCATGGGCTTCCGGTACGCAAAGGTGGAAACGGACATCGACCTGACCGGCGCAGAGTTTACTGCCCACGCCGTCTATTCGGAAATGCCGGTCACCGGCAGCTTTGCGTGCGGCAATGCCGATGTGGATCAGCTGGTGAAAAACAGTGTGTGGAGCCAGAAGGGCAACTTCTGCGATATCCCCACCGACTGCCCCACCCGGGAGCGCGCCGGCTGGACGGGTGACATGGGGGTGTTCATTGAAACCGGTCTGACCCTGATGGATTGCTACCCAGTGGTGGAAAAATGGCTGGCCGAGTGCCGCCTGAACCAGTACCCGGATGGACGCATGGCGAACATTGCGCCGCCCACCAGCCGCCCCGGCTACATGACCCCCATGCTCTGTATGTCGGCGGGCTGGGGCGATGCCGCCATTCTGGTGCCCTACGTCCTTTATAAGCGCACCGGCGACCGCAAGATCCTTGCGGACAACTACGAGATGATGCAGAAGTGGTATGCGTTCCTGCTTGGCCGTGCACAGCAGACCACCGAGGAACAGCAGACCGGGGCATACGCCAAGTACACGGTGCTGAACGGTCTGGACTACGGCGAGTGGTGTGAGCCTGGCATTACTCCCATGCAGGCGATGATGAACCCGCGCAAAAGCGTGGGTACGGCGTATCTGGCTTATTCCGGGCGGCTTCTGGCAGAAATTGCACAGGCGCTGGGCAAGGCAGAGGACGCAGCGCAGTACCGCGACACCGCAGAAAAGGCGGTAAAGGCGTACCGCGCCGCCTTTACTGACAATGGGAAAATCACTTCTGACCGCCAGTGCGAATACGTCCGCGCCATTGCCTTTGCACTGCTGGGCGAGGAGGAGAGCCAAGCCGCTGCGGATACCCTGAACCGGATGGTGGCGGAAAACGGCTACCACCTGAACACCGGCTTCCTTTCTACACCCTTCCTCTGCGAGGTGCTGGCAAAGTACGGCTATGCCGACACCGCCTATAAGCTGCTGTTACAGGACACCGCTCCCAGCTGGCTCTATGAAGTCAAGCAGGGCGCTACCACCGTCTGGGAGACATGGACGGGCATTGACGCAAACGGCCACCCCAGCGAATCCCTGAACCATTATTCCTACGGCGCCATCTGCGGCTGGCTGTTCGGCGGCGTGTGCGGCGTCCATCTGGCAGGGGAGACCCTGACCATCGCCCCTACCCCAAATCCTGCTCTGGGCTGGGCAAAAGCGGTGTACGATTCCCCGGTGGGGCGCATAGAAAGCGGCTGGCAGTATGAGGGGGACACCGTACAGTATACGATTACCGCGCCCTGCAATCTGGAAGCACAAGTGATTCTGCCGGATGGCCGGAACCTGACACTCCAGCCGGGCACCCACACCCTGTAATGCAAAAAGATTCCCCGCAAAACACAACGCCCCACACCGGAAGGAGAAACCGGTGCGGGGCGTTGCTTTTATGGGGATAATGAAGAAGAAAATAATGAGAGAATGGCAGGTCAGAATTTTTGTGCAAGGTATTTTGCACTGAGCTGGAAGCTCTTGACAGGAGAGTTGTCCACCCAGTTGCGGTGGCTTTCCAGAATAACGGCATCCACATCCATGGCAAGGGCCTGCGCCATCAGGCTGTCCAGGTCCATGTTGCCGGTGCCCAGCTCCATGCTGTCGGTTTTCAGGATGGGCGTGATGGCGCTGCCGGTGATGCGGGTGCCCCGGTCGTTGATGTGCCACAGCTTCATGCGGGGACCAAGCCGCTGCATCCATGCCAGCGCGTTTGCACCGCCCTCGGTGAACCAGTAGCTGTCAAACTCAAAGTTGACAAAAGCGGGGTCGGTCTCTTCTAAGAGGATATCGTAGGCGCGCTTTTCCGCATTCACATGCCGCAGCTCGCAGTTGTGGTTGTGGTAGAGCAGATGGATGCCCTCGGCTGCCAGAGCTTCCCCGGCTTTGTTCAGCCGCTGTGCAAGTTCGTGCATGGCGGCTTCATCGCCGTAATCAAAGCGGTACATCCCGGTGATGACCACATACTGTGTGCCGAAGCTCTTTGCTTCCTCGGCCACAGCGTGAGCATCCCGCTCCAGAGAGCCAAGGTCGGTGTGCAGGCTGACCACCTGAAGGCCTGCCTCCTGCACCAGCTTGTGCCAGTCCAGATTACCGCCCTTGCCCACCGGCATACCGGCGGCCTTGGTCAGCAGCTTTACCACAAAGCCAATGGGGTGGATCATAAATCCACACAGTTCAATGCCGTCGTACCCGGCGGCTTTCATGGCAGCAAGGGTCTCTTTGGCCTGCTGCTCGTTGCTCAGTACAGTGCCCAGCATAAATTGCTGAACGGCTTTGATGGGCATGGTTTACCCCTCCAGTTTGAAAGTCTTACCCGGCATGATGCCGTTTTCGTTAAAGCTGTCCACGCAGACGTAGTATTCCTGCCCGGCGGTCAGGGTGGAAAGGGTCACTTCGTCTGCATCGTACACCAGCCAGCTCAGATAGAGCTTATCGGGCGCAACGCCGTAGCGGACATTGCAGCCCTGCGCGTTTTCGATGTGCTGCCAGCTGATCTTTGCGTCCAGTGCATCCACACGAATCCCGGCGGCTTCGGCCTGTGCGGGCTTTGCGCCTTCGCCATTGCCGAACACCCGCAGGCCGCTGATGCGCAGCGGCTGTCCATAGGGCAGTTCGCCGCCGGTGACCCGGACGTACCGGGCGCGGATGCCGTCGGCATATTCGTAGTAGCCGTTGGAGCACTCGCGGGCAACCGTTTCGCGGGTCGTCCAGTCTGTTCCGTTCACACTGGTTTCCACCGTGTAATGGGAGATCTGCGGCCGAGTCTCGATGTGGCGGGTCTTGCGGGTATCGCCGTAGCTGTCGGCCGGGAAGTCCACCACAAGCTTTTCATCTGCCATATTTACCTGAATGGCGCGGATATCACTCTCTTTGCCAAGGTCCACGCAGAGCCATTCGCCCGGCTCTGTACCAGCGGCGCTCCACCAGCTGCGGCAGTCCTCATTGACTGCCAGCTCCGGACTGCTGTTTTCTGCGGTGCTGGAAGCCGTGACCGGCTTTTTGTAACTCAGCAGCATCCATTCCGGCTGCTGGCTGGCGGCATCGAATTTTCCAGACGGGATGCAGTGTGGGTAATCGGCAAAGTTCTGGTTGCAGTAGAGAACCCCGTCTTTGTCGAACCCGGCAGGGAACAGCCCCACCCGGCGCTCAAAGTCATAGTTGACGGAAATACGCATGGTGGAGGCGTGCCACCAGTTGCCATAGCGGTCGGCAATGGTACTGCCGTGGCCTGCGCCAGTGATAAATCCGCCGGGCTTTGCAGAGAACGGGTTGGATGCCTGCCGCACAAAGGGGCCCAGCGGAGAATGGGAGGTGTATACACCATCGGCGTAAGTGTTGTACTGGGTGCCGGGGCAGGCGTATTGCAGGTAATAGAGGCCGTCATGCTTTGTCATAAAGGCACCCTCAATGTAGGGTTTGCCGATGGCGTTGAACATGGCAGTCAGACTTTCGGCACTCAGGCCGGGGATGTTTGCCATCTGCGGCGGCAGATCCAGCTTGCCGGTCTTGGGGTCATAGAACTGCTTCATGGACTGGTACAGCACGCTGGCTTCCCGGTCCACAATGCCGTTGTTGCCGGGGCGTTCGTAGCCCAGTACGGTTTCATTGCCGAAGATCAGCTCCTGCTTTTCACCGATGGGGGTCATGGTGTCCGGGTCCATCTCCACGCCGTAGATGGGCGTAGTATTGGAGCAGCCCCAGTAGAAGTACACCCGGCCATCATCATCGCAGAACAGGTCCGGGTCCCAGAAAGCAAAGGGCGCAGATACTTCGGCAAACGGCTCGGTCAGGGGGTCGGCGGTGCGCAGAATGGGACAGTTGCGCCCCTTGCGGCTGGCGCAGAAGTAGAGGTAATTGCCCACCTGCCGCACATCGGGGGCATAATCGTAGATCAGCAGATCTGGGTCTGCATGGAAGTCCCAGTGCAGCAGGTCGTCCGAATACCAGAAGCCTGCCGACATGGAAACAAAGAGATAATATTTGCCCTTGAAATAAACCAGCGTCGGGTCTGCACCCTCCCGGAAACCCGCCACGCGCGGGCCTTCCTTCATGTGCTGATAGCGGTAGCCCAGATCAAGGGGGTTACAATAGGTTTGTTTCATCGAATCACTCCTTGGAAATGCCCTGCAATACACGGTTCAGCTGCTTGATATCCTCTTCCGAAGCGCCGGCCTGCATCAGCATGGATTCAATGGTCATCCGCCGCATGGCACGCTCCATCATCGCCACCAGAGCCGGGTTGTCCTTCACGGCGGCGGCAACATCTCCGCGGGCAGCGGCGGCTTTATCGGAGATCTGTTTCAGAATGGGACCAACTTTCGGGTCTGCCGTGGCGGCAGCCATGTTGTCCTTGACCGACCAGCAGCTTTCGTCCAGCTCGCCGTCAAACCAGTTGGCCACGTTCTTGCGGTTGTCCATGGCGTAATCCGGGTTGGGGGCGTCCACCTTGTTCACCAGGATCACGCTGCTGTGCTCACCGGAGCGTGCCTCAATGCTGTGTTTGCCGGTGATGGGCAGCTGGAAGGTGAACACCTTGTCGCCCTTACGGGTCTCCACCAGCTGACCGTCCTTGTACAGCGAGACCTCCGGCAGATTGGAGTAGACCTTGATCTCGGTCACATCCTCGGCGCGGTCCACATAGCGGCTGCCGCACAGGTGCACGAAGGGCTCCTTGCTCCAGTAGGCCTTGTAGAGATAGAAGGGGTCTTTTTTCAGCTTGCGGTCAAAGGTGACAAGACCCTTCTGGTTTTCGCCGTGCTTGCCGCCCTCGTCCCGGCCATCGGCGGCAAAGTCGAACATATTCCACACATGGGTCGCCCACAGCCAAGGACGGTCGGCGATCATCTTTGCAATATGCTCGTGGTAAACGCACTGATAGCTTTCGGTGTAGTCGCCCTTTTCCGGGTGGCTGCTCTGATACTGGGGGTTGGCATCTGCGCCATACTCCGAAAAGCCGATGCAGCGGTCGGGGTAATCGGCGTGGTATTTGTCAAAGAACTCGTCGTTCTGCTCCAATTCGCCCAGATACCAGCCGAAGTAGAGGTTGTAGCTGTTCACATCGGGAATTTCCAGAATGGGACTGGTGGTCTCCAGCATAAACACGTTTGCCATGGTGGTCTTGCGGGTGGGGTCCAGCTTGTGCGCCAGCTCGTTCAGCAGACGGTGGTTTTCCAGCAGATCCTCGTTGACGGCAGAAGCAGCGGTGATCTCGTTGGACAAGCCCCACACGGCAATGCAGGGGTGGTTGTAGTTCTGGACGATCAGCTCTTCCATCTGGGTCAGGGTGTTGGCACGGCCGTTGGGCATGTGCATGGTGATGTAGGGGATCTCTGCCCAGATGACAAGACCCTTTTCATCACACAGGTCGTAGAAATACTGTGCGTGCTGATAGTGTGCCAGCCGGATGGTGTTGGCACCCATTTCCAGAATGATGGAGATATCCTCCTCCATCATTTCGTTGGTCAGGGCAATGCCCGCACCTTTTCGGTCCTGGTGGCGGGAAACACCGCGCAGCGGATATTCCCTGCCATTCAGGATAAAGCCCTTCTGGGGGTCGATCTCAAACTTGCGGCAGCCGAACCGGGCGGAGGTCTCCTCGCCATTGTCCAGCTTGGCAGATACGGTGTAGAGGAAGGGGTCGTCCACGCCATCCCACAGATGGGCGTTGTTCAGCGTGAAAACAACCTTTGCGGTGCCCTTTTCCACCGGGGCGGTGAGGGTCTGCCCCTCCAGTGCAAAGGTCACGTTCTGTGCGTCCACCACGGCGGCTTCCACGGTGATCTCAGAGGTCCTGGAAGCGAGGTCTGTGACGATGGGGGTCACCTTCAGTGCCGGTGCGCCATTAGCGGGCAGGGCAAAGTGTTCTGCCGGGACGATATGCAGGGTCACATCCCGGTAAATGCCGCCGTAGAAGGTAAAATCGGCTTTCTGGGGATACACGGTGTCGTTGTCGCTGTTGTCCACGGAAATTGCCAGCAGATTTTCCTCTTTGAGGTGGTCGGTCAGGTCTACCCGGAAGGTGGAGTAGCCGCCCTTGTGCTCAGCCAGCTTTTCACCGTTCAGGTAGACGGCAGCGGTCATAGCTGCGCCGTCCAGCTGCAAAACAGCCTTGCTGCCTGCCGGGATGGTGGGCTTTGCCAGGGCCAGCGTATACCAGCAGGTGCCGCGGTAGTAATCGTTGCCGCCGTCCTGACCGTCCACTGCGTTCCAGGTGTGGGGCAGGGCAATGGCCTCACCCATAACAGCGGTAGGGATGCCAGGGTTCTCCTTGGTAAAATGCCAGTCGCTCTGATTCAACAGGATGGTCTTGCTCATGGTAAAAACTCCTTTATATTTATAAAAGATGGATAGAATCAGCAAAAACCGAAAGAGCGTATGAGCCCTTTCGGTCTTTGCAGGTTATTACTGCATGTTTTCTGCAATTACTTCATGGCGAAGGGCTTCTTTTTTGTCCGCGATGCGCTTCTGGACGTTGACCATTTCCTCCTTGGTCAGGGGGCAGCCGACCATGGCAAGCAGGGTGATGAGCCAGCCCAGCATCGGCAGACCGTATTTGATGGCAAGGGTCATCCAGAAGATGCCGGAGGTGTAGGCATCCGTGGGCTGGGGCATGGTTGTGGTGTAGCCCAAAATAGCCACGGCACCGGTGGCGACGACGGCAGCCACCGAGGTGATGAGCTTGTCGATGAGGCTGTAAGTACCGGAGACGACTGCCGGGATGTAACGGCCGCTGCGGTCCAGCTCGTAGTCGATGGTGTCAGCCATGTAAGAAGTGTTGGAGGTGGTGATGCACATGTTGGAACCGTTCTGCAGCAGGGTCAGCAGGACGTAAACGATCATGTTCCAGCTGCCCATCACGCCAATCTGACGGGTATCCGTGAAGATGAAGAACAGGATCAGCACAGCGGTGATGGCCATGCTGATGCAGGTCCAAGTCACGATGCCCTTCTTGCTGCCCTTTTTGCCCACATACTTTGCGCCGAAGGCGGCAAAGAAGATGGAAGGCACCATGCTGATCACGCCAAGGGTGGTAGCAAGACCCATGTTGCCGATGAGGATGCCGTTCAGCATCGTGTTGATGATGGCCTGGCTGCCTACCTGCTGTGCCAGCTTGTCGGAAGCGTTGGAGGCGATGTAGCACTGCAGGGGCTTGTTGTGCTTGAGCACTTCAAGGACATCCGCGATCTTCAGCGGCTCGTGCTTTTTGTTGGTGCCCTCAAAGCTTTCGGGCTTATCGTAGGCAGAGATACCGGCGCAGACGATCAGGGTGCCGATACCGGCAATGATCAGCACGATGGTGCAGACCGTGCTGAGGAAGTCCTGATTAAAGGTGCCGCCGCACTTGGGCAGGATGACGGTGTAGATCAGCATGCTCATGCCCATGGGCACGGCGTAGTTCAGTGCAGTGGTCCAGACACCGATGGTGGGACGCTGCCGGGGATCGTTGGTCATGATGGCGGGCAGGGTCTGGGCGGTCATGTTGGTGACGGTATAGCCGATGATGTAAATAATGTAGGTCAAAACGAACACCGGCAAGCCGAAGCCCTTGCTGGAGCACAGGTTGAACATACACAGCAGGCCGACAGCCTCGATCAGGTAGCCGCTGATCAGCAGAATGCGCAGCTTGCCGAAACGGGTGTTGACGCGGTCGTAGACGAACGCCAGCATCGGGTCGGTAAAACCGTCCAGAATGCGAGCCAGCATCAGGATGATGCCCACGGCTGCAGTGGTGATGCCGTAGCCGATGCTGGCAGAATAACTGGCCATACCGATCAGGGAATAGATGCTCATGCCTACAAAAGCGTTGCAGGCGTAACAGATGATCTGCCAGAGCTTTGCACGGCGGTACTGGACGCCGTCTACTTCACTGGCACTGGGTTTCTTTTGGAACATAATGATTTTCCTCCTTTTTGTGTGAAACGGGTTCCGCTTTTCTTGACACCAGAATAACAGAATGCAACAGGTACTGCCGGATAAAAAACTGGAATTGAGGATAAAAATTCGCGCAGTTCTGATCGCTCAACGAAAAATTCACCAATAACGTGAAAAATTATCCTTTTTGCTCCGCGCAGACCTGTTACAATAGGCACAAGAGAAAACTCGGCTTCTGAATAATCTGAATAAAAGGAGAACCATCATGCAGAAATTTGAAAAAGGTTTTTTCATCGGTGCTGCAACAGCAGCCCATCAGGTAGAGGGCAACAACACCAACAGCGACTACTGGGCACAGGAGCAGCTGCCCCATTCCAGCTTTACGGAACCCAGCGGCATTGCCTGCGACCATTATCATCGGTATGAGGAAGATATTAAGCTGCTGGCCGATGCCGGGCTGAACGCCTACCGTTTTTCCATCGAGTGGGCACGGGTGGAGCCGGAGGAAGGAACGTTCGACCCGGAAGCCATTGAACACTACCGCAGGGTGATCGCCTGCTGCAAGGCACACGGCGTAGAGCCCATCGTCACCCTGCTGCACTTCACCAGCCCCAAGTGGCTTATCTGCAAGGGCGGCTGGGAAGCAGAATCCACGGTCGAGGATTTTAAGCACTATGCAGCCTATGTCATGGAGCAGCTGGGCAGCGAGCTGCGCTATATCTGCACCATCAACGAAGCCAACATGGGCCTGCAGCTGGCCGCTATTTCCAAGCGGTTCCGCCTGATGGCAGAACAGGCTGCCAAGAATGCCGCCGCAGCCGGAAAGTCTGCCGAGGGCACAGTGCAGGTGGGCATGAACTTCCAGAAGATGATGGAAAACATGAAGTATGCTGCCAT
>OHTC01000787.1_pt1 | contig 14318 bp, 15 predicted proteins | sample 1578801 | NCBI WGS metagenome assembly OHTC01 (sample SAMEA3879556, study PRJEB24766) | human gut metagenome | biome: human-associated habitat; feature: feces | place: USA | collected 1985/1987 | reverse complement strand
ATGTTATGAGCACTTTTAAATCGAGTAGGAGGCGGTGACTAACCGCCGTCCTCTCACACCACCGTGCGTACCGTTCGGTACACGGCGGTTTCAATAGTTGACGTGCACAGACTGATAGGCTGTGGCTAAATCATAAAAGCCACTGTTTATCAGTCTTTCTTTATTCAGCGCCCAAATCACAGCTTTGTTATTACTGATATACCAATACTTTCTGCGACTGTTTGCTATTGTTGCCGCATAGTGTTCTGGAATTCCCAGCTTGACTAGATTTTTATATTTCGTTCTAGGTTTCTTCCACTGTTTCCATATGCACATGCGTATTCTGTGGTAAAGCCATCCATTGATGTCATTTATGTTGCTCTTCATACTTGCAATTCCGTAGTAGTTAAGCCATCCCCTTGCATACACCTTGATTTTCTCAAGGCTTGGCTTGATTGACTGACATCGCTTACGGGAAGATAACTCCTTCAGTCTAGACTTGAATTTCTTCCATGACTTCGGATGAACTCGGACATAAATGCCCTTTCCGTTCCTTCCCAATGCAAAGCCAAGGAATTTAAAATTTCGGATTGCAAACACGCTGACAGTACGGCTCTTTTCTCGGTTGACTGTAAGTTTCAGCTTCTCCTCAAGATATTTTGTACTGCTTTCCAAGAGTCTCTCTGATGCTCGCCTGCTCTTTGCAAGAAGCACGATGTCATCTGCATATCTTATGCATGGAACACCTCTTTTCAAGAATTCTTGGTCGAACTCATTGAGGTAGACATTTGCCAGCAATGGTGATAGATTTCCACCTTGTGGTGAGCCTTCCTCTGTGTCAATGACCACTCCGTTTTCCATTATGCCACTTTTCAGATAGCGCTTTATCAACTGCACTACACGTTCATCTTTTACATTCTTTCGGAGAAGGTTGATGAGAATTTCGTGATTAAGAGTATCAAAGTACTTTGACAAGTCAAGGACTACAGCAAATGTATAGCCTTGTTCTGCATACTCCTTAACCTTAAGTATTGCATCTTTTGCACTTCTGTTCGGACGATAGCCATAGCTACCCTCTGCAAATAGCGGTTCATAGATTGGCACTAACTGTTGGGTTATTGCCTGTTGAAGTGTACGGTCTACCACTGTTGGTATGCCAAGCTTTCGCACACCACCGTCTGGTTTGGGAATCTCAACTCGTCTTACTGGAGACGGAGTATACTTTCCACGATAAATGCGGTCGGTTATCTCTTGTTGATGTTCCTTTAGGTATGGACGAGCCTCCTCAATGGTCATACCATCAATTCCCGGCGCTCCCTTGTTTGCCTTGACTCTCTTATACGTTCTGTTAAAGTTGTCTTTATACAGTATCGCTTCCAAAAGTCTCGGCTGCGCACTGTCTCTTTCTTTCCATATCCGATTGAATGACCTAGACGCTTTCACATACCCTTCATGTTCCGCATTATCTCTTTGCGAACAGCCATTGTTTTCAATGTTTTCTGCCATAGACGGTCATTCCTCCTTTCTCGGTCATACTCAAGACTCCTACTGATTCGGTCCTTCACCTCGAACGGAACTTGTTCCGTTTGGCTACTATGACCTCTGCTGACTTCTGTGCGTTCAGCATTGCTTTATGCAATGGTTACCTCTTTCAAGGCGTACCGCACAGACCTCCCCAGGTACCACACGTTTCTTCCTCTCCATCCATCTGCCTCATTTATCATACATGATTCCGTGTAGTTATTGGGTTTCAACTTGTGATGCAGTCTTACCCTCATGCATAGCCTGATGTGATTTCTGTTCGTCAGACCAGAGATTTGCCCATGGGTTAGTATGTTCCCCATATCCGGCTTCCTTCAGATTCCACCTCACGATGGACACCCTTGCCTTCGGCTATATCCTTCCCACTACCGGGCGGATTCCGGACTTGCACCGGTTAGAAACGTGCGCCGCCAGGCGCACACAACGCAAAAAGGAGCCCCCTCGTGAGGCTCCTTTCTTCTACAACACATATTTTCTTAACACCGGGATCTTGCGCAGCACCCACGCGGTAGCCGTTGCCAGTGCCAGCACTACCAGGCAGAATGCAGCCAGCAGCAAAATCAATACCGCTTGTCCCGCGGCTACAGACTGCACACCGCATTGTTCCAACACCGTAAAGGGTGTGATCTTCACGAATTTATACAACAGGTTCACATACACCGGATGTACCAGGTATACAGCGAAGCTCAAGGCTCCCGCCTCCTGCCAGGGGATCCGGTGTTTTTTAATACTCCCATTCCATCCTGCTGCGAACAGAAGCACTGCAAGCAGTACTGTAAACGGATAATTGTATGCCATCTGAATGGAGAATCCCGCAAGTGTTCTGCTCAGGATCATTCCAAGAGCCAGAACCGCTACTGCAGCTGTCAGCCATACATTCCTTCCCTTGTCCACACATACTTCTCTCACCGCGAAGAAATATCCACACAGATAATACAGTAAATACACACCGCCATCCGGCAATACCGGAATACTGTTGACGTCCAGTACCTTATTCAGAAACGGTGCCACACTGCTTCCCAAGAAGATCACTGCCATCATTGCTACAACACCCCACACCGGCAGCACACGCAGCACTTTTTTCAGAAGCGGCGTGATCAGATATAAAAACAAGATCAGATACAGATACCACATATGGGACCAGGTATGTCCCGTCAGAGTCATCTTCAGTGCCTCCGGGATCATCATGATCCGGAAGGTCCGCTCCGTCACTACCAGCTCGGAAGCTGCATACGGAACGCCGAATAGGAGGATCGCCAGTGCAATCCTCCTGCAATATTTTTTAATCATGACCGGATAAGTCAATGTACGTTCCGGATTCAGGAACAAATATCCCGAGATCAATAAAAATATAGGAACGCACCAGGTCACCAGATCCATAACTGACAGCAATAATGACCGGTATTCCGGCACTATCGACGCATCTGTCACATCTGTCGCACCTGTCAGTACATGCATCAGCACCACTGCACAGGTTGCCAATACCCGGAGCACGTCCAGGAACTGCTTCCTGGGTCCGGATAAGCCGTTTGTCATGTCTCTCCCATCTCCTCCATCAGGCGCATGCCTGCAGTATCTGTCACAGGAAGGGAGAATACTATGCTTTGTGCTTTACTCTCCAGTCCTGCTTTTTCCATTATAGCACGCATGATGGAATTTTTCTGCTCACTTTTTACCACAATGAACAACATTTCTTTTTCCGGCACCAGTGTCACGCCCAGAAACTGCTGTGCATTCTCTGTTCCGGTGCCCTTGGCATGGATGACGGTGCCGCCTGCCGCATGTACTTCTCTCGCTGCATCCATGACCAGTTCCGTATATCCATGATTGGCTATCACTACCAGAAGCTCATTCTTCGTCTCTTTCAATGTGGACTCCTCTCCTTTTACGAATTTCTGCCCGCAGGTCAGGTAATTCAATGCTTTCTTGCCACCGACACTGCTCACGGGAATGATAAATGCGATTCCCATTCCCGGGAGATCGATCTGCATTTTCTTGCGCAGGGCAGCCTTGATCTGCCGCCAGGCAGCATCTGTGACGAGATGGAACAATACGCTCTTCTCCATGCCGTCCAGTCCAAAATAATCTAAGATCTCATTCGCCGCGGTTCCCATGCCGACGGTAACACTGCCGACCTGTGCGCCGCTTTCTTTATAGCATTCCACGAATTTCCTCGTCAGCTGACGATTGGTGATGGTGACCATCATATATAATTCACTCATGGGCACACCTCCTACAGTTCAATGATGGCATTCTCATCCAAAGCACCAAATGCATCCGCCGCACCGGCAAATACGCCTGCACCGCTCTTCTGCTGCTTTAACTGATATACCATTCCCAATATCTGGATCGTGATCAGCGGTGTCATGGCTACCATTGCTACCACACCGAAAGCATCTGCGACTAAATTGCCGCCCACCGCCACACAGGCACCCTGCGCTAACGGCAGTAAAAAGGTAGCTGTCATGGGACCGCTCGCCACACCGCCGGAGTCGAAGGCGATCGCTGTGAATATCTTCGGTACAAAAAAGGATAGTCCGATCGCCACACCATAGCCCGGGATCAAAAACCATAGAATCGGGATCCCCGTCAGCACGCGGATCATCGCCAGTGCTACGGATAAGGATACGCCCACGGACAGAGAAACCCCCATGGATCTGGCAGAGATGGCACCGTCCGTCAGCTCCTCTACCTGATGATTCAGTACATAGACCGCGGGCTCCGCTTTTACGATAAAGTAACCGATCAGTGCTCCCACCGGCACCAGTACCCACCTGTAGGATCTGGCTGCCATGACCTGACCGAGGTAATTACCGGCAGGCATAAAGCCCACATTTGCGCCGGTCAGGAACAGTACCAGACCGATATAAGTATACACCAGACCGATCAGAATCTTCGCCAGTGTCTTCCCCGACAGCCGCAGGGCAAATATCTGGAACAGACCGAAAAACAATACAATGGGAAGTAATGAGAGTGCGATCTCTTTCATATAATCCGGAATCCCATGAGCAAAAAGCTGCGCCAGTTCCACGGAATCAGCGATCTCCGGGATCGACACCGGCTGGTAATCCGCATTGGTCGGCTTATAGATCAGCCCCAGCACCATGACCGCCAGGATCGGGCCGATGGAGCACAGTGCTACCAGACCGAAGCTGTCGTCCGCCGCATGGTGGTCATTACGGATGGACGCAATACCGACACCTAGAGCCATGATAAAAGGAACTGTCATGGGTCCCGTGGTCACACCTCCGGAATCAAACGCCACTGCCCGGAAGTTCTCCGGTACGAAAAATGCAAGAACGAACACTACTATGTAGAAAAAGGTCAACAATGGCGGCAGGGCCACACCGATCAACATACGCAGAAGGGCAATGACCAGGAAGATTCCAACCCCCACTGCCACTGCCAGGATCAGCGTCATGTTCGGAACCGAAGGCACCTGTGTCGCCAGCACCTGCAAGTCAGGCTCGGAAATGGTGATCACCACTCCCAACAGAAAAGATAACACTACGATCAGCAGAATGTTTTTACTCTGGGTCATTCTGGCACCCACTTTTTCTCCCATGGGGGTCATGGACATCTCCGCACCCAGGGTGAAAAACATCATACCGGCCATGACCATCACCGCCCCCACCAGAAAGCACAGCAGGATACTGGAGGTAATGGGAGCTATGGTAAAGCTTAATACGATCACGATCCCTACTACCGGCAGGACCGCCTTCAAGGATTCTGCAAATTTTTGCCGGATCTTTGGATTTAATAACTTCAATATTGGTCTTTCCTTTCTTTATGTTTTCTTTATCTTAACATGAAGCAAAGACCCGATCCTACCGTTTTTCGTGAATTTATAAAATTTTCACGGGGTCTTAACGCAATCTTTATGCAGACAGCTCCCGATCCTGCCCAGACTGCTTTTTCACAAATTTATAGGCCCAGACATCCACCACGATCACAAACAGGAAAAAGAAAACGAAGATCCAGTCCGCATCCAGAGACAATGCGGAATCATAGATACCGTGTTCGATCATCGGCATGAACACGCTGAGCTTCAGGTAGCGTTTCCTGCGTTTTTTATTGCCTGCAAGTTCTGCCTCCTTCGCCACACCGAAGAAATATCCCATGATCACGCCATCGATGGCATGGGAAGGCACGGACAGCAGGGCTCTGGTCACTGCCGTCCCAATGTCACCTTCCAGACAATACAGAACATTTTCAATGGCTGCAAATCCCAATGCCGAAGTCACGCAGTACACGATGGCATCGAATTTATAATTAAATGCCGGATGCTTCCATGCCGCCCATTTGGCCGCCTGCATCTTGCAAAGTTCCTCGATCAGTGCCACCCCGATAAAATTATCCAGGATCACGTAACACAGCGTATCTGCATCCATAAATACCAGAAATACTTCATCCAGAATGATTTCCAGTATCATGGCGGGGATCACAGACAATACACCAAACAGGAATATTTTCCACAATAATCCCCCCGGCTCCTTCTCCACCTTATCCTGTCTATAGATCCATACCACCAGTGCGATGGCCGGCAATAGTGCCAATCCTGTCAGAAACATAACCTATTCCTCTCCTGTCCACATAGACGGTCCGCCCTTTCAGGACCGCCGCCATACTACATTTTAATCTAATGTTTTTCCTGATGTCAACCTAACGAAAGTATATGTTCCTATTTTTTGTGTCTTGGATTTTCCTGAGGATACCTGCCTTTTGCCGTAGCTTTAGGGGAAAATATACCGGTTTTCATATATCCTTAACTACTTCTTTACACCTTGCATTGCAAAGTAATGGTACTATAGTTATAATAAATTTACAAAACGACTAACAATATTTCATGGAGGATCACACCGTGTTCCGATCACTTTCCGATAAAAAATCACCGCGGAAAAGCTTCCGCTTAAAACCACCCTTTACCAGACACGCCATCAGTATCCTGATCTGTGCCGCCTGCATGCTGTGCGCCACTCTTGCCTCTTTTTTATATCAGCATATAGTACCGGACAACCATGCCAATGTAGCACTGTTCTACATTCTGGCACTGGTGATCATCGCCAGATGGACGGTGGGCTACGGCTACGGCATTGCCTGCACCCTTTTTTCCGTAATAGCGATCAATTATCTGTTCACCTATCCGTATTATAAGCTTAATTTCTCACTGACCGGCTACCCTATCACCTTCCTGCTGATGAGTGGGATCACTCTGATCCTGTGTACCATGACCTCCCATATGACCATCCAGTCCGAGATGATCGCAGAGCGGGAAAAGCGGCTGGCAGAGGCCGAAATGGAAAAGATGCGTGCAAATCTACTGCGCGCCATCTCCCACGATCTGCGCACGCCGCTCACCGGCATCATCGGCAACAGCTCCCTGTTTCTGGAAAGTCAGAACGATCTAAGCTCCACCGAACAGCGTACGATCATGACCAATATCTATGAGGATTCCAACTGGCTGTTGAATATGGTGGAAAATCTGCTGTCCGTCACTCGTATCCAGGGAGACAGCTTAAGCATCAATACCACAGAGGAACCGGTGGAGGAAGTGGTGGGAGAAGCTTTGGAGAAACTGAAAAAACGCTATCCCGATGCCGCCATCCGGGTCAAGATCCCCGAGGAATTTCTGATGATCCCCATGGATGCGGTGCTGATCGAGCAGGTCACCATCAATCTGCTAGAAAACGCCATCGTTCATTCCGGAAGTATCCTGCCCATTGATTTCATCGTGGAGGATCATCCGGAGCATGTATCTTTTATTGTGAGAGACTACGGAAAAGGATTGTCGGAAGAAAAATTACAGAATCTGTTCGAGACGGGTACCTACAACAATTCCCAGAGCTCGGATTCCCGCAAGGGCATGGGTATCGGTCTATCCATCTGCAAGACCATCATCACCGCCCATCACGGAACGCTGAGTGGCCGGAATCATGCGGATGGCGCGGAATTCTGTTTCACACTGCCCAAGGTGGGAGTTGTCGCTTCAGAAAAATAAGTGTACTCTCAGCCACATAAGACAGAACTCTTGAAAATACCGGAAAGGATATGGATCACAGATATGAATAAGATCAAAGTTCTCTTAATCGAAGACGATAGAAGTATCAGTAATTTCATCACCGCTACCATGGATCGGGAAGGCTACAAGATCATGCATGCCTTAAACGGCAGAGAGGGACTTAGTCTCAGCACTTCTTTCTGCCCCAACGTGATCCTGCTAGACTTAGGGCTGCCGGACATGGACGGACTGGAAGTATTACAAAAGCTGCGCTCCTGGAGCGATGTTCCGGTGATCATCATATCTGCCCGCACCAAGGAGCAGGAGAAGGTCTCCGCTCTGGATCTGGGGGCGGATGATTATATCACGAAGCCCTTCGGCACCGGCGAGCTCATGGCAAGGATCCGCACTTCTCTGCGGCACAGCCACGCCCAGGCTCCCGGCCATGTGTATAAGGCACTGGATCTGGAGATTGATTTCGAAAAACGACTGATCCGCCTGCGGGGCGAAGAGATACATCTGACCCAGATCGAATACCAGCTGCTTACACTTTTAGCGGAAAATTCCGGCAGAGTCCTGACATACAGCTATATCATGAATGCCATCTGGGGACCCTATATGGACAATAATAATCAGATCCTCCGGGTCAACATGGCGAACATCCGCAGAAAGCTGGAACAGAATCCTGCCCAGCCCCAGTATGTCTTCACTGAGATTGGTGTGGGCTATCGGATGCGTGAGAACGAGAACGGTGGGACTGTATAAACAGAAATACAATTCCCGACACTGCCTCCAGCAAAATGAGTACCGTCCCTCTGTCCAGTGCCTTCCAGACGCTGTCCAGGGTATCCATCCGGCCCAGAATGTCTATGTAAAAGAAATCCAGATAGATGACCGCCGGTGAGATCACACATCCCGGATGCAGTACCGTCCGCTCCATGAGCAGACGGTACATTTCCACTGCCAGAAATATTACATTCAGGGCATAGCCCGCACAAAGCTGATTGTTCAAAAACGGTCCCAGGGAGCTGAGTTCCATACCAAGGGGAACACTTCCTGCCCGGACCATTCCGAAGCTTAAATACATGATTCCAACACTCCACAATAGCATCGCAAGGGATGCTATTCCAAGTCCTCTGCTTAATTGACTGGAGGGAATCATTTTCACATCCTCTTCCTTTCCGAAATACCGGTATACAAGCCCCAGCATCGTCAGCGTCCCCGCCATGGAGATTCCGGCCACCTGGCAGGCAATATCTCTTCCCCCAAACAACCCTCTTCCGGAAAATAAACAGATCCCGATGACACAGTGATAGATCAAAAGCCCCAGCACGATCAGATACAGGAGCCTCTTTTCACGTTTCCGCTGCTCCTGGAGCTTTGCCAGTCTCACGACTTCCGTCACAGCCTCCTCCCGGTCTCCCGCCCGCTCTCCGGTCACAATGTCCTGAATCGGCAGTTCCAACAGATGGGACAGGGACTCCAATACGCCGATATCCGGAAAACTTTCTCCCGTTTCCCTTAGTTAAAGATATTGTTGGGTATCTCAAGATGTGTCATTCGATTTTGCCGATAAAGCGGTAGAAGATTTCCACTTCCTGTTCCCGGCTTCCGTCCTCACTTTTGACCGCTTCATGGACAAGGATTTTTTCAATCAGCGTATTCAGAAGTTCAGCCGTCAATTCTGTGGGATTGACATACTGTTTCATCAGACCTATCCACTTTTCAGCGTCAACCGCTGTCTGGGCGGCGGTCTCCATCGCTTCGTGAAGCCGTTCAATTTTTACGTCCAATTCTCGCTGTTCGCCCTGATACTTTTCGGACAGCATATTGAAATTGTATTCTGTAATGCGTCCGGCAGACCAGTCCTCATACATTTTTGCAAACAGGGTGTCTACTTCTGCTTTGCGCTTTTCCGCCTTTTTCAGTTCGGCTGTCTGCCGCTTCCTTGCAGTATTGCGTTCCTTGTCGCTGGCGTTAAGTAGCCGTTTCAGAAGTTTGTCCCCATCCTGCTGTGCCAGCACAGACCAGTATTGCAGACGGGAAAGGACATAGGCGTAAAGCACATCATAGCGGATATAGTGCATGGAACACTGGTGCAATCCTTGCCCGTACTTGCTACAATGGTAGTGGGCATAGGGATTTTTGTTCTGGCTGTTCATACCATAGGCCAGCGACCAGCCGCAGTCCGCACATTTTACCAGCCCGGAAAATATCTGTGTTGTGCCGTTCTTCTGCCGTCTGCGCCTGTTGCAAATCTGCTCCTGTACTTGACGGAACACATCTTCGGAAATAATCGCTTCGTGGGTGTTCTCCACACGATACCATTCCTCTTTTGGCTTGCGTACTTTCTTCTTGTTTTTGAATGAAATGTTGGTCTGCTTATTGTGGACGCTGTGTCCGATATAGGTTTCCTCTTTCAGAATACTTTTCACCTGCGCTATCGTCCACGCATAGGCTTTTTCCTCCGGCGCTCCGGCATAGATATTTGCGAAAGTGCCGTATCTCTGGAAATTCAGCCAGCCGGGAGTAGGTACTTTTTCTTCGACCAAAATCCGTGTAATGCTGGCGGCTCCCCGGCCATGAACGGCAAGGTCAAAAATCTTTTCGATAATCCACCTTGTTTCCGGGTCAATCAGAAGATGGCCTTTCTTATCTGGGTCTTTGACATAGCCAAGCGGAGCATAGGCTCCATAGTGTGCGCCATTTGCGAACCGTGTCCGCATGGCCGCCTTTACCTTTTTGCTGGTCTGGCGGGCGTGCATTTCATTCAGAATGTTGAGGAATGGGGCAAGCTCATTCTCTCCGTTGATGGTGTCCACATTGTCATTGACAGCGATATAGCGGACGCCTTTGCTGGGAAAGTAGATTTCCGTGTACTGGCCGGTCAGAATGTAGTTTCTGCCTAAGCGGGATAAATCCTTCGTAACAACGCAGTTGATTTTCCCGTCCTCAATGTCATCAATCATTCTCTGAAAATCCGGCCTGTCAAAGTTCGTTCCAGACCATCCATCGTCGATATATTCATCTATGACATTCAGGCCATGCTCGGCGGCATATTGCCGGAGCATCATGCGTTGTGTCTGAATACTCCCGCTTTCTCCTTGCAGTTCATCGTCCCGGCTCAATCTCATATAAAGCGCCGTGTTGTAAATCGTAGTATTGTAAGGTTGTTTCACCGTAAAAATCCTCCTTCTAAAGAAACAACCCACGCTTACAATACTTTTGCTCTATGGCAATTATATCATAAGCGTGGGCGTGTTATCAATGATGGGCTATCAGGTTGAAGCGGCTTTTTCTGCGGTATGCCGCACCACATCTACAATCAGATCACCGAGGGGCTTCCCGCCTGCGGCGAAGTGTTCGGAGATTTTTATACGGTTGTTCCCACATACAAAATACTGCGTGCCGTTCTCTGCTTGTATAACCTGCCCTGTTCGGGGTGTAAAAATATCGCTTTCACTTTTTGCCATCCAGTGTCCTCCATATTCAGTTTTCAAGGTACAATGCCGCACAGAGGCGGCGAAAATTTCTGCTTATATCTATCACCTTTCCTTTACCGTGTGCCGCTGCTGACGTTTCAGTTCCGCCAGTATATCCGGCGGGATACGGTCAACCAGCCGCTGTAAATTGTCCAGTTCGCTTTTCAGCTTTGCCCGTTCCATCGTATCTTTCATCTTTCCTTTTTCGCTGGCCTTTGCCCTTGCTTCCAACTTCTCATTCTCCGCCAGCAGGTCATTGATTGTGACCTTGTACTTTTTCAACTGCCCGGAGAAATTCTCCATCTGCGGGAACCACTTTTTCAGCATGGAGAGGGCTTCCTCTTTTTTCTTTCCGGCGTTCAGCGGGTTAATGCCGTCCAGTGTGGCTTCAATGGCTCTTGCCTGCCGGGAGAGGGAAACCGCCTGTTTGAAAAGCCGGGTGGGGATATGCTTCCGGCCTGTCCTGCTGGCGCTCTCCCCACGCTCCAAGTCAGGATATTTCTCCACCATATAGGCGTGAAAATCGTCCTGCCACTTCGTCAGGTTTGCCCGGTTGCCGATAATCTCCTTTGCACACAGGCGGTTGTCCTTTGTCAGCGGAACAAAGGTCAAATGCAGGTGGGGCGTTTTCTCGTCCATGTGTACCACCGCCGACACGATATTTTCCCGTCCTACCCGGCCAATGAGGAAGTCCGCCGCCCTCTGGAAAAACGCCTGTATCTCCTTTGGGGATTTCCCCTTGAAAAACTCCGGGCTGGCAGTTACCAGCGTATCGACAAACCGTGTGCTGTCCTTGCGGGTTCGGCACCCGGCCTGTTCAATGCGGTTTTGAATGAAATGATAGTACCTGCCCTCTGGCTTGACGATATGAAAGTTGTACTTGCTCCGGCTTGTGTCAATGTCGGGGTTGCTGGCGTATTGTTCTTTCTGTCTTTCGTGATGGGCTTCCAGCGGCCTTGCCGGGTTGCCCTTGTGCTTCTCAAACCGCAAAATTGCGTGTTGTGCCATTCTGCTCCTTTCCCCATTCCTTTCCTATCCGGGGTTTTCCACAGGGAAAATCCCGCAGAAATTAGCTCGGATAGGATTGGAATGGATAGAATATAAATAAATCTTTTTAATCTTTGTATTTCTATATACCGTCCGGTTTTCGTACTTCCGGGGAGTGATTTCCTCACTTCATAAGTACGGTTTTCAGCCCTCCGGCGTACCAGAACCGGATTTCTTGAAGTCGGTGTTTGGAACCGCTTCATAGGATTTTGGGAAAATGCGGTTGGGTTTTCCACAGCCCTGCTTCTGGATCTCCACCAGCCCGGCGTATTGCAGTTCCCGCAGGGTGTTTACCGCTTTCTGCCGCCCACAGTGGAGCAGGTCAACCACCTCGCAGATGGGATAGTACAGATAAATCCGTCCGCAATCATCCGCCCACCCATTCTTGCGGGATAACTCTGTCCGGCGCAGGATAAAGGCGTACAGAACCTTTGCCTCGTTGGACAAGGGCTTGAATGTGGGGGCTTCAAAGAGGAAATTCGGGAGCCGGGTGAAGCTGAACGCCTTTTCCGGCTGATGGATATAGATGGTATTTGTCATAGTGCGTTTTGTGGACGGTTAGAAGCCCGTTTTCCGGGGCGGGCGATACTTTATACCACCTGCCCCGGTTTGGGGCTTGCGAAGCCTGATAAATCAAGGCTTTTTTCGCTCCTAACTGTCCACAGCAGACCTCCTTTTCCGTTCACTTTCTGTTTTCTGCCGCCTGTGAACTCTGGCGGCACAGCCGGGGCAGTATTTTGCCCGGTTGGATTTGGGGACGAACACACCGCCGCAGACCTCACAGCGTTTCAAGTCCTTATCCCGGAAAATCTCCGCTTCCAGCGTCCCGTCCAGCGGCAAGACCGCCCAGCGGAACCACTTACAGCAGACCGAGAAAGAAACCGTCTGCGGGCAGGTGCAGGTGTCCCCATCGTCAAGGACAATGCAGTTGCCGTCCTCACAGCAACAGCACTCCCGGCGTATCAGGCTGGCCGCCTGTTTTCTCTGCGCCGGGGTCATGCGGTAAAGGGAACCGTCCGGCCTGCGTTCCAGCGGCGGCAAGTCTTTATAGGGGTTATCTCTCATGCGTTCCCTCCATTTTGCTTTCCGTTGCCGTTCTCCCCGAAAAGGTTTCCTGCCCCATTCCTGCGGCGTGTTCCGGCGTTGGCACGCTCCTCGCAACTTCGGGACATTTTGTCCCGAAGTCCGACTCCTTGCGGTGCTTCCCCAGCCGGGGTATTCCTTTTCGGACGGTCATTCTGTTTTCAAGGTGCCGTCCATCGATGAACTACCCTAAGTCTACACGAAAAAAATGCAATTCCCGGAATATTGCGAGAATTGCATTTTGATGAAGTTTACACTTTGGAAATTGCATTTTTGCAATCATTCTGTATAATGGAAGTATGCGGAGGAGGTGCGTATCTATGGCTTTACCCGGAACGCCCGGACAGCGGATTTCCGATTTATGCAACGGGAACCACATCACACAAAAGGAACTTGCGGAGAAGATAGGCGTTTCCGCTTCCCAGTTGAGCCGCATTGTCAGCGGCGAAACAAGAACGGTCAGCAGTGATATTCTCATAGGTGTGGCAAAGGAATTTAAGGTATCGACAGACTACATACTGGGCTTGTCTACCGTGAGCGTTCGTAAAAGCTACGATATTTCTGAATTAGGCTTGTCCGAGGGAGCCGTGAGGGGGCTTGTGACGGGTGCTGTTGATGTGCAAATCCTCAACCGCCTGTTGGAACACAGGAATTTTCCTAAGCTGATAGATTTGATACGGATTTATTTTCAGGATACGGCGGCAAAGGGCATAACAGCAAGAAACCAGCTTATCGAGATGGCAACGGCTTCCCTGTCCGACCTGATGAAAGAACACCCGGAACACCGGGCAGAAGCGAAGCAGGATTTACAGCTTTTGAACGCCCAAAAGATAGGGGAACATGAAGCGGAGATTGAAAAAATCAAAAATGTGTTCCTGGCTATCCTGCGGGACATTAAGAAAGACATTGACAACGGGGAACAGCCGGGAGAAGCTGTGACCGCCGCTATGTTCCAAGCCATGCGGGACGCACTGGCGGAACAGAAACAAAAACCACTTTCCATTGACGATGTAACGGCGATGATAGCTGGACAGATCGGACAGCTTACACCGATGGATAAAGAAACTGTTGAAATGTTCCAGCAGTTTGCGAAGAAGATGATTGAGCAGGCAGGAACAAAGTGATAAATTTGAATTGTGAGGGAAAATACAGATGAATCAAGGAAGAATTATTGTGATTACAGGCTC
>OHTC01000776.1_pt1 | contig 14428 bp, 10 predicted proteins | sample 1578801 | NCBI WGS metagenome assembly OHTC01 (sample SAMEA3879556, study PRJEB24766) | human gut metagenome | biome: human-associated habitat; feature: feces | place: USA | collected 1985/1987 | reverse complement strand
AAAATCAAATCCAATTTAGATGTTAATATTAACAATAAGTATGAACATTTGCCTTACTACTATGATAATATACGGGATATAACGAAAATAAGCACAACAAGGATAGGAACCAGATTCGCTACCAATCTGATTCCTCGATTACGTGCATCAGCCTATTGGAGCATCCACTATCGACAAGCCTCCAATAAAGTGAATGACCAATCGAACCGGATATTAACAAATCGTTTAACGGTAGACATGACGTGCACTCCCATGTTGAAGTACTTCTTTACAAAGGTATCATATACCTATCAACATCAGAACAACAAAACCTATCATCAAATTGATAAAGAAAATATCTTAAATATTTATGCTGGAGCGAAAGTATTCAACCGACAGGCAGAAGTAAGCATTACAGCATTTGACTTATTAAATTCATATCATAACCGTATTATCCAAATGAAAGATAACCATACCAGTTATATTGACAGAGAGAACTTCGGGCGGTATTTTACCATAAATTTCTCCTGGAAATTCAGAAAAATCAAATCGAACCGGATGGATATTTCAAGAGGGGTTGCATGGTAATATGAATAAGAAATCTATTAATCATTTAAAATAAAAAGTATGAGTACTCCTATTGTCGAAGTCAAGCATTTATCCCATCGTTATAGTGTCGATTGGGCCATTCGCGATATCAATTTTTCTATTGAAAAAACAGGAATATTAGGTCTGTTAGGGTCTAATGGAGCAGGTAAATCCACCACTATGAATATCATCTGTGGAGTTTTAAATCAAACGGAAGGGGATGTATTTATCAATGGCATCGATCTACGAAAAAATCCGGTTGAAGCCAAAAAACATATTGGTTTCTTACCTCAAAAGCCACCTCTCCATCCAGACTTGACTGTCGACGAATATCTCATACACTGTGCCACATTGCGGAGAATAGAGAAATCAAAAGTTCGTGAAGCCGTAGAAATAGCCAAAGAACGTTGCGCTATTGCCCATTTTAGCAAACGGCTGATAAAAAATCTTTCAGGCGGATATCAACAAAGAGTAGGAATTGCACAGGCTATTGTACATAATCCTCCATTCGTAGTACTTGATGAACCTACAAACGGGCTTGATCCTAACCAAATTGTCGAAATACGCAATCTGATTAAAGAAATTGCTGAAGATCATTCTGTCCTACTCTCCACTCATATCCTGTCGGAAGTGCAAGCTACCTGCAATGATATTCGTATGATTGAACATGGTAAAGTCGTATTTTCAGGTAGCATGAAAGACTTTGACAACTATGTGGTTCCAAGTAGTTTCACCGTTACATTTGCCCTTCCCCCTTCTATAGAAGAACTAGCAAAGATAGAACATGTGTTGAATATAGAAGAACTCTATCCCGGTACATTCCGGATACGCTTTGATGACGATGAAAACATAACTGAACGAGTAGTAGCCTTAAGCATACAAAACGGATGGCGGCTGAAAGAAATCACGATGGAACGCTGCTCTCTTGACATAATCTTTGCACAACTATCGGGAAAACTTAAAAATAATATCTAACATGACGGATTTAAAGATTATAATGCGTATTGCCCGAACCGATCTGGCCATTTTATTCTATTCGCCGATTGCATGGTTCATATTGATTGTTTTCTCATTCCTGACAACATCAAGTTTTACGTCATTAATGGAGAATATAGTGACCGACTATGATCTGTCAGGAGGCAAAGAAGTTTCTTTGAGCGGTATCTGCTTCTTAGGTAGTTACGGTTTTTTGTCCTCCGTCGTATCAAACATATACATCTATATTCCATTGTTGACAATGGGACTCATCAGTCGCGAAACGGCATCGGGTTCAATCAAACTGGCATATTCATCCCCAGTCACCAGTGGTCAGATCGTATTGGGTAAATATCTTGCAGCCATCGGATTTGGTTGCTGTCTGATGCTTGTCCCGATAGCCAGTGCTATTTATGGCAGTTTGGTAATCCCTTCTTTTGATTGGGCTCCTGTACTAGTCGCCCTTCTAGGACTCTATTTATTAATATGCGCCTATTGCGCTATCGGGCTCTTTATGTCCTCACTCACGACTTATCAAGTAGTAGCAGCAGTTGGGACACTTATTGTATTAGCCATACTGAATTTTGTAGGAAATATCGGCCAGGAATACGATTTTATACGCGAACTGACTTATTGGCTGTCAATAAACGGAAGAACAATCGATATGCTGAATGGAGTAATTCGGAGTGAAGATGTGATTTATTTCGTGGTCGTAGTAACCCTTTTCCTGACATTTACCACTTTCAAACTTACATCCGACCGACGAACTATCAGTCGTTTCCGGCAAGCAATCAGTTATCTGGGATTTTTTGTCGCAGCAATGGCAATTGGCTATTTCACTTCACGTCCGGGAATGATCAAGGTATGGGATACAACACGCACAAAACTAAACTCACTTACCGAAAATAGCCAACACGTATTAGCTAAATTGACAGGACCGGTAACTATTACCAATTATGTTAACCTACTTGATAACAAATCATATCGCTACCTCCCTATCATGAAGAAAGCGAATGAAACAATCTTCGAACCTTATTGTCTCGCTAAACCGGACCTGCAAGTGAAATATGTCTATTATTATGATTTCGCCCCCAACGGCGTTGCAAATAATCCTAAGTTTCAAGGCAAAACAGTAGATGAGATGCGTGATTATATGACCATGATTTATAACTTGAATCCTCATTTATTCAAATCTCCGGAAGAAATCCGCCAAATCATCGACCTGCGTGAAGAACAAAATACATTTGTTCGCATTATGGAAACGCAAGATGGAAAACGTACCTTCATCCGTGATTTTGAAGATATGGATGCAACGCCATCCGAAGCGGAAATTACAGCAGCCATCAAAAAGATGATTTCAACTCCTCCCACTGTTGCCTTTATCAAAGGAGACGGTGAACGTGAGGTGTCCAAATCCGGTGACCGCGATTATAGCAACTTCTCCATTGAGAAATATTCTAGAGCCGCCTTAATTAATCAAGGCTTTGATGTCTGCGAGATCGACATTTCTCACGGAGACACCATTTCTTCCCTAATCAATATCGTGGTCCTTGCAGAAATGAGAACCCCGCTTACAGAAAAAGGAGAAAATCAACTGGAGGCTTACCTGGCTCGTGGAGGTAATTTATTTATTCTCACCGATACAGGCAGGCAAGAAGTTATGAATCCTTTTTTAAGCAAATTCGGTATCAAAATGGAAGAATACCAACTGGCACAATCTTCCGTTGATTTCTCTCCTAATCTGATTCTAGCCAAAGCAACCCGTGAATCGGAAAAACTTACATTCGGATTCAAAGAAGATTTTCTCCAATATGATTTACGCGTCTCTATGCCCGGATGTGTAGCCCTTACATCCTCCGACAACGATTACGGCTTCCAATATACTCCGATTCTTGAAACAAACGCCAAAGGTGTATGGATTGAAAAAGAACAAACAGATTTACAGGAATTGCCAGTAGAATGTAATGCTTCGGCAGGAGAGAAAGAACAAACCTATATCACAGCCTATGCCCTTTCACGCCAACTGAAAGATAAAGAGCAGCGTATTATCATCTCTGGTGATGCAGATTGCATAAGCAACACCGAACTGACTCTTTCACGCGAAGGATATAGATCAGGAAACTTTAATCTGATTATCGAAAGCTTCCGCTGGCTTTCCGGAGGAGAATTTCCGATCGACGTACGCCGTCCCCATTGTACCGATAACAAACTTTCGATCGGAGTGAAAGATATTGGTACAATGAAAACTATTTTCATAATCATTATACCAGCTATCCTCTTACTTATAGGAGTTGGCATCTGGTTTTTCCGCAGAAGAAATTAATAAGAGAAAAAGATGAACTTAAAACTTATACTTAGAATAGCCCGTACCGAACTAGCGGTACTCTTTTACTCACCGGTCGCATGGTTGCTACTGATTGCATTTACATGCCAGGTAGGATTCGATTTTATGAATATCCTGACGGAAATAGTAAAAATAAAAGCATTGGGCAACACGATCACTTTCAGTGTCACAGCCGGTTTTGTCCTTGGTCTCAAAGGAATATATGAAGTAATTCAGGAAACGATCTATCTGTATATTCCTTTATTAACCATGAACTTGATGAGTCGTGAATATTCATCAGGCTCTATCAAACTACTTTATTCATCACCGATAAATAGTATCCAAATCATTACCGGCAAGTTTGTATCAATGGTGGTATTCGCCCTGATCTTTGTCATCATCCTTGCCCTACCGACAATCGTAATGTTTATCTCCGTGCCGCATGTCGATATTACACTTATCTTGGCGGGATTGTTATCCATGTTTCTGTTGATACTGACCTATTGTTCTATCGGTCTCTTTATGACCACACTCACATCTTACCAGGTTGTGGCAGCTGTCGCCACCCTTTCCGCATTAGCATTTCTCAATTATGTGGGAGGAATTGGGCAGGAGTCCATATTCTTTAGAGAAATTACTTATTGGCTATCCATTAAAGGACGTGCCAGTGAGATGGTTGGAGGATTGATATGTAGCGATGACGTTATCTATTTCCTTGCCGTAATTTTATTATTCCTCTGGCTATCGGTCATTAAACTGAACAATGAAAAAACACACCGTTCACTCCTTTCAAAAACAATGCGCTATGCCTTAGCTGTATGTACCATTATAGTTATCGGCTTTGTCAGTTCCCGTCCGGCAATGATGGGCTTTTATGATGCTACCCGCAGCAAACAACGTACACTTTCGGAAGAAAGTCAGAAAGTGATGAAGCAATTATCCGGACCTATGACAATCACAACTTACGTCAATATTTTCGATAAAGAATTTGATGTCGCTTCTCCAAAAGAGCAAAAAGAGGATATGGCACGCTTCAAAATGTACACACGTTTCAAACCGGAGATAAAGATGGAGTATGTTTACTATTACTCCACACCGAAAGACAGTGCCCTTTATCGCCAATATCCGAATAAGAACATTCGTGAGATAGCTTATGAAGTTGCCAAGAAAAAGAACTTCAATCCCCAAAAGCTGAAAAGTGCCGAAGAACTGAAAGAAAAAATAGACTTGGCAAAAGAAAACTACCGATTTGTGCGTGTTGTTGAGCGTGGATCCGGTGAACAAGCCCGCCTTCGCTTGTTCGACGATATGGAATATCACCCTTCTGAAACAGAAATCTCCGCAGCATTGAAGAAAATGCTTGTTACTCCTGTGAAGGTAGGCGCCATCACAGGACATCAGGAACGTTCCACCACTAAAAAGGGAGATCAGGATTACTCACTTTTTGCCACACATGGACGCTTTCGTTATTCCATGATTAATCAAGGTTTTGATTTGGTGGAACTGAATCTGAAGGATATGAATGATATACCAAGTAATATCAATATATTACTTATCGCTGAAATGCGTTCTTCCATGAGTTCCAAAGAACAAGAAATCATAGATCGTTTTCTTGAACGCGGAGGTAATATGATGATTATGGGAGACGTCGGACGTCAGGAAGTAATGAATCCTTTACTCCGGAAAGTTGGTTTAAAACTGTTGCCGGGAATCATTGCACAACCTTCTGATGTTAATCCCGGAGACCTCGTTCTCGCGAAAGCTACCCAGATAGCCGCCGACAGTATAGGAGGCTTCTACAAACGTATGGTTGACAGGCAGACGCATAGCGCAGTCACCATGCCATCGGCTGTTGCTCTGGAAGTTGTCGATACAACAAAATTCCATCCAATAGTTTTATTACAAAGCAACGCTCAACAAACATGGATTGAGTATCAAACAAAAGATTTTGTGAATGATTCCCTTTCTTTGGACTCTCTTCAAGGTGAAAAGCTAGGAGCCTATCCCACGGCAATAGCGTTAACCCGCAAGATAAAAGGCAAAGATAAAAAACAACGGATCATTGTGTTGGGTGATGCAGACTGTTTCAGCAATGCCGAACTACAAAAAAGCTCAAGACCGGGTATCTATTCATTCAACTTCAATATGATTCCCGGTTCATTCCGTTGGCTATGCTATAATGAATTTCCGGTATCTTCTTCCAGAGCCCCTTATCTCGACAAAGATATCAGCCTGACTCCTATGGATCTATCCACTATCAAAATTATCTATTGCTATGGCATTCCATTTATTATTGGTCTGTGTGGCATTTGGATATGCTGGAGAAGAAGAAAACGATAAAAAGAAAGAATAGAGAAACTTCCGGCAAGCAGATTTTGTGCCTGTCGGAAGTCTAATTCTTTCATAAACTCCTTCAAAACTATGCCTTCAACCGCATCACAAACCGACTTCCCTTCCCCAATTCACTCTCTACCGTCAGCGTACCACCATGAGCTTCCACAAAATCCTTCGAAATAGATAATCCCAAGCCACTGCCTTGTACTTTCGTTCCGGGTACACGGAAATAACGGTCGAAGATGCTTTTGTGATAACGCGGGTCGATACCCTTTCCAAAATCCTGAACATAGAGTTCGATCATATTTTCATCCTGTTTGGCACCGATAATCACACGCCCGTTTTCTTTAGAATAACGGATAGCATTACTTAGCAGATTTGTCAATACCCAGGCAATCTTTTCACTGTCGACAAAGAGTTTGCCGATTTTCTCTTCCGGATATTCCACTTCTATCTGGATATTAAACTTATCCGCTTGCACCTGATTAGCTTTGATCGCATATTCGATCAACTCAATCGGTTTGGTGATCTTCGGCATAAACTGTAGTTTTCCGGCTTCCACCTGGGTCATGTTAAGCAATTCTCCGGTGATACTCAACAAACGCTCGCTATTCTCCTTGATACTCTTAGACAGTTGCTCCTGTTCATCATTCAATGCACCGACACGCTTATCTTCCAACAGCTGGAGGCTCATCATAATAGCAGCAATCGGAGTCTTCAGTTCATGAGATATCGTCGAGATAAATGTAGTCTTGGCAGAATCCAGTTCCTTAAATTCCGTGATATTCTTTAATAAAATAACATCACCCAGTTTGCGAGGTTCCCCTTTTTCAGCCTCCGTATTAATGATAGGGACATAAGAGGCCTTAAAGTAACTCTCTTTGTCGTCAGCATATATCTTCAATGGTTCCTTCTGCTCGCTTGGCGTCACCAGTTCACGGATCAACCGCCGCAACAGGTCATTCTTCAAAGCCAGTTCCTCCGCCGATTGACGAATCACATTCTCCCGTTTCAGATTCAAGACATTGAGTGCTTTCTCATTGATAAACAGAATTTCACGCTCCATATTCAAGCCGATCACCGGATCATCTATACTGTTTACAATTGCTTCAATAAATTTCTTTGCAGAAAGAATATCCGACAAAGTACTGGCACGATATTCGGTCAAACGCTCCGCCATCCGGTTAAAACTATCCGCCACATCCCGGAATTCTTCATTATTATTCATCTGCAGACGCTTCTCATAATTATGATTGGCTATTTCAAGAATTCCCTCTTTCAGTTCTTTAATAGGCTTACTGATAGTACGGGGCAACCAATAAAGCAATATCAGTCCGGTCAAGATACAGATTCCTCCCGTTACGGAAATCCATAACAAAGCACGTTCCAATCCGGGCGTAGCAGCAGGACTATCAGGTTCTGTCGCTGTCAGAATTTGAAGATTCACAACTGAAAGTGTTACCAGCAAAATAATCATTCCGGCCAGCATTCCGATACCGAGAATCAGTTTCGTTTTAATATTCATAACGTTCATACGATTAATATTATGCAAGTATAATCAAATCTACATTAGCTTGTGACAAATTATTTAAAAACTTTCTATATCCCAGTATAGAACAAATAGCGTATGGCAACCTTAAATTAGGAGTTCCCATGCAAACAGTCGATATCTGTTTCTCTTTACAAACCTTGACGATGCTCCCCAAAATATCCTTCGACTGCACCTGCACCACCTCTCCCCCAAGTTCCGCCACAAGCTTAAAATGGTTCAACAGATACCGTTGACTGGCTAGATCAATTCTATCCATACTCTCTTTCGGAGTCTGAACATACAGGGCTATAAAAGTAGTATTATACCGGGTTGCCAACTTTGCCGCCTTTCTGATAATTCGCCGAGGTGTTTTCTCATGACTACTGATACAAGCCATAAATTTCTCGTGCCGAAGTCCGACGGCTACTCCCATCACCACCTCATTCTCCACCTTTTTTTCTACCCGCAACGCTACTTCCTTCAAAGCCAACTCACGTAACTGAAGAATATTCTCTGTCCGAAAGAAATTGTCCAATGCCGTCTGAATCTTTTCCGGACGATAGATCTTTCCCGCTTTCAAACGTGCAATCAGTTCCTCTGCCGTCAAGTCAATATTCACCACCTCATCCGCTTCCTGAAGCACACTGTCGGGCACTCGTTCTTTCACTTCAATACCCGTAATCTCCTGCACTTCTTCATTCACGCTTTCGATGTGCTGAATATTGATTGCCGAGATCACATTGATTCCCTCATCCAGCAAAGTTATCACATCCTGCCAACGTTTCTCGTTCAAGCTACCTTCTACATTCGTATGAGCCAGTTCATCCACAATTACAATTTCTGGATGGACACGGATAATCGTATCCAGATCCATTTCTTCCAATTCTTTCCCCTTATAGAAGATTTTGCGACGCGGAATGACAGGGAGCCCTTGCAGCAATGCTTCCGTCCCGGCACGTCCATGAGTTTCGATATAGCCGATTTGCACGTTCACACCGTTCTCCAGCAGTTCATGCGCCTCCTGAAGCATACGATATGACTTTCCCACACCGGCTATCATACCGATATAGACCTTGAATTTGCCCCGGTGGGACTTCTTTATCAGATCCAAAAAATACTGTACACTATGTTCTCTATCATCCATTACGTCAATCTGTTATTTTAAACATCCTAACCCGTAGTAATCATCACGATCACCACGGGTTTCACAAAAATTCATGAGTTTATTTTATGGCCTTAAAGTTACGCCAAATACTAAATGGGCGTCCTCCATACGTGGATTCCATATAGCCTGTACAAATATAGGCAATGAAAACTTATCATTAAAATTTATTGCTTTCGTTGCTTTCAAAGCTAGGTTCGTCACTGCAAACCCATTCACATTATACTGCGGAGTCTTATAAGGAACCACTCCACAAGTAGCATTCAGATCAACTCCTTTCACACTGAACGGATAATTCAGTTCTACGTAAGAAGAGTATGCCTGCTTTTCCTCCCCCTCATCAGTCGTTTTTCTGTCAGCACCGGCAAACATGGTATACCATGCGATAGATAACGGGAACTTTTCAATAGGAAGCGTATAAGCTAACCCTGCTTCAAAATGATGTCCGGTGTCTCCACTTTTAAAATGGAAATAATTATTGGTAAGTTCTCCATTAGCCACATCAGCTTGTCCGTCCCACCAAAGAGTGGCTACAGAAAGTGTCGGTCCCGCTTCACCAAACTTATAAGCTGCGGTTAGGTCAATTTCTTTATTACTCTCACTCAAACTGGTTGAGCCCCATGCAGTAAGCGAGAAATTACCTACGCTAAATCCCAAAGTCGGCTGAAAGGAAGCGGCTCCCCCCTGATAAATACCACGCCATACATACGAACTTACCAAATCACCTTGTATAGTAAACTCTTGTGCTTGTGCATTGCTAGTTCCCAACATACATACGGCTGCTACAGCCATTGTTCCTAAAATACTCTTTTTACTAAAAAAACTTTTCATACTTCTTATCTAATTCTATTTTATGTTCCTGTAAAAAAGCAGCGCCCCATCCAACCCTGTTAATTTGAACCGCGGCATAACCCAAACGGTCCGGACAGGAACGCTGCTCAATCTTCATCTACTTATTGCTTTCCTCTAAAGCGATATTCAATTTCAAGACATTCACCTTTTCTGTTCCCAACAACCCCAAAAACGGTTTTTCTATGCTTTTATCAACAATCGCTCTTACTTGTTTTTCTGTTAATCCACGTGCTTGTGCTACTCTCTTCACTTGTACATACGCACATTGAGGAGTGATATTAGGATCCAGTCCCGAACCACTGGCCGTAACCATTTCGGCAGGCACATCCGCACGATTCAAATAAGGATGATGTACAAGGAAAGTATCAATACGCGCTTTCACTTCATCCAGATATTCTTGATTCGTAGACCCTTTATTACTACCTGCGGAACTCGTCGCATCATACCCGTCACCGGCAGAAGAAGGACGTCCCCAGAAATAAATATCTTTTGTAAACATCTGACCCACATTGGCTGCTCCCACTACTTTCCCATCCAGCGTAGCCACCTCGGCATTTCCTTTATTAGGACCTGCTACCTGTGCGAACACCCACAGGATAAGGATATAGAACACGGAGAAAAAGACACAAAAAGCAAGTGTTATTTTTAATGACTTCAATAAAGTTTTCATTGCTATTGTTTTTTAATTAAAAGAATAAACCTACTAATAAATCAATCAGTTTAATTCCGATAAACGGAGCAATCACACCACCTACACCGTAAATCAGCAGATTCCGGCGAAGCAAAGCACTTGCACCTATCGGTTTGTATTGCACACCACGTAAAGCCAACGGAATCAGAATCGGAATAATAATCGCATTAAAGATTACCGCTGAAAGAATAGCACTTTCAGGACTATGCAGATGCATGATATTCAGAGCAGCCAGTTCGGGAATAGCGATCATAAACAAGGCCGGAACGATAGCAAAATACTTCGCTACGTCATTGGCGATAGAGAAAGTAGTCAGCGTACCACGTGTCATCAGTAATTGTTTACCGATTTCCACAATCTCGATCAACTTCGTCGGGTCGTTATCCAAATCGACCATATTACCAGCTTCTTTCGCTGCCTGTGTACCGCTATTCATGGCTACACCTACATTGGCCTGTGCCAGAGCAGGAGCATCGTTCGTTCCGTCTCCCATCATTGCAACCAATTTACCAGCCTGCTGTTCCTTCTTGATATATTCCATCTTATCTTCCGGTTTCGCTTCGGCGATAAAATCATCCACACCGGCTTTTTCAGCAATATATTTTGCAGTTAACGGGTTGTCACCTGTCACCATTACCGTCTTCACTCCCATCTTACGCAGACGTTCGAAACGTTCCTGAATACCCGGTTTGATAATATCCTGCAGTTCAATAACACCAGTCACCTTTCTGTTTACACATACTACCAGCGGTGTACCACCATTGCTTGAGATAGAAGAAATAGTCTCTTCCACTTCTTTCGGAAATTCATTCCCGTCACCTTCCACCATCTTACGGATGGCATCAAAAGCACCTTTACGAATCTGCGTTCCATCTGCCAGGTCTACTCCCGAACATTTGGTTTCAGCCGTAAACTTAATCATACGTGCTCCTGTTGTATTCAGATTACGCATACGAATGCCCGACTCACGTCCCAATTCTACGATAGACTTACCTTCCGGCGTTTCATCGGATAAGGAAGACAACAGACAAGTTTCCACAAAATCGTGCAGATCGACACCCGGAGCTGTATGGAAATGAGTTGCTTTACGATTACCAATGGTGATAGTACCCGTTTTATCCAGCAGTAATGTATCAATATCGCCCGCAGTTTCAACCGCTTTACCGGATTTAGTAATCACGTTGGCGCGAAGTGCACGGTCCATACCGGCAATACCGATGGCAGAGAGAAGTCCACCGATAGTTGTCGGGATCAGACACACAAACAAAGAAATAAGCGAAGCAATAGTGATGACCGTATTACTATAATCGGCAAACGGTTTCAAAGTCACACACACAATGACGAAAACAAGCGTAAAACCTGCCAGCAAAATAGTCAACGCAATCTCATTCGGGGTTTTCTGGCGGGAAGCACCTTCCACCAATGCGATCATCTTATCAAGAAAACTTTCTCCCGGTTGGGTAGTCACCATCACCTTTATATGATCGGACAGTACTTTCGTGCCTCCTGTTACCGAACTCTTGTCGCCACCTGCCTCACGAATGACCGGAGCAGACTCACCGGTAATGGCACTTTCATCAATAGAAGCCAACCCTTCAATAATCTCACCGTCGGAAGGAATCACATCTCCTGCCTCGCAGACAAACACATCCCCTTTCTTCAACTGTGAAGAACTGACAGTAACGATTTTATTGCCTTCCACTTTCTTTGCCGGTGTCTCTTCACGAGTCTTACGCAAACTGTCGGCCTGTGCTTTACCACGTGCCTCTGCAATAGCTTCGGCAAAATTGGCAAACAGCAAAGTGATAAACAGAATGATAAACACGGCAATGTTGTAAGCAAACGAACCCTGTGAAGAATTAACAATGGAGTAGAGCGTCACAAGCAGCATGACTACCGTAGCCACCTCTACCGTAAACATAATCGGATTCTTTATCATCATTCGTGGGTTCAGTTTCACGAATGATTGTTTCAAACTTTCTATAACTTGCTCCTTTGGAAACAAAGAAGCTGATTTATTATCTTTCATATCTTCTCTAATTCAGTATTACAAACTTAAATGTTCAGCAATCGTGCTCAATGCATGTACCGGGAAGAATGACAGAGCGGCAATAATGAAGATAACTACAAATGTCATTACTCCGAAAGTCAATGTATCCGTCTTCAACGTACCGGCACTTTCCGGTATGAATTTCTTCTGCGCCAGTAGCCCGGCAATGGCAACCTGTCCGATAATAGGAAGGAAGCGACTCAGAATTAAAACGATACCACATGTCCAGTTCCAGAAATAAGTATTATCACCCAAGCCTTCGAAACCGGAACCGTTATTGGCAGCACAAGAGGTGTACTCGTAAAGCTGTTCACTCAAACCGTGGAATCCTAAGTTGTTCAACCATCCACCTTCACTTTCCACAAAATCTGGATGGTGTACATAAATATAACTTGAGATTGCCGTAAACACCAAGATTACAAACGGATGAAGCAGAGCTACAATCGTAGCGATTTTCATTTCGCGGGCTTCTACTTTCTTACCGAGGAATTCCGGTGTACGTCCCACCATCAAACCGCTGATAAACACTGCAATGATAATGAATGTATAGTAGTTCATCCACCCTACACCTACACCGCCAAACCAGGTATTAATCTGCATATTCAACATTTCCATCATACCGGACAGAGGCATGGTAGAATCATGCATACCATTCACAGAACCATTGGAAGTTACGGTCGTTACAATACTCCACAACGCGGTTGCTCCGGCTCCCAAACGCACTTCCTTACCTTCCATCGCACCATTGTCCTGTGCAATTCCCAGCTCATCGATGCGCGGATTACCCCCCATTTCCTGACTGACATTAATGCACACACCGACCAGAAAAGCGAAAAGCATTACTCCGAATATACTGTAAGCCAACTTCTTTCTGCGGGTATAGAAACCCAGTGCAAATACCATCGCCATCGGGATAATCAAGATAGACCAACATTCTACCATGTTAGAAAGATAAGTCGGATTTTCCAATGGATGAGAGGAGTTCACGCCAAAATATCCACCGCCATTCGTACCCAACTGTTTAATAGGAACAATTGCGGCCGTAGGACCTTGAGAAACCATCTGTTCCTGACCTTCAAGAGTAGTGACTTTCATCTTACCGTCAAATCCCATCGGAGTTCCCTGAAGAATCAGGATAAAACCTACAATCAGAGAAAGAGGTAATAAGATACGCGTACAACTTATTACCAGAAATTGCCAGAAGTTACCAATCGTTTTGGTTGTTTTTGCAGCAATACTCTTCATAATACCTGCCATAGCAGCCATACCTGTTGCTGCGGTAATAAACTGGAAAAGCATGATGACGAACAATTGTGTAAAATAAGTCAATCCGCTCTCGCCGCTATAATGCTGTAAGTTACAGTTAACCATGAAACTAATACACGTGTTGAACGCCAAATCTGGACTTTGTCCGCTGTTCCCATCAGGATTCAAAGGAAGATATCCTTGCGATACCAACAGGATCATACCCCAGAAGAACCAAAATACGTTTATAATAAGCAGAGATTTCAAGAATGCCTTCCAATCCATCTCTTCATTGGGGTTGATACCCGCCAGCTTGTAAATAAATCTTTCAATTGGAGCCATGAAACGCATGCAGTCGTTTCCCTCCTTATACACCTTGGCGATATGCTTTCCCAGCGGGTAACTGATAACCAGCAGCAGCAATATCTGCAATGCTACACCTAAAATTTCTGTATTCATCTTTTCACTTAAAAAAACTAATTACCATTAAAACTTTTCGGGCTTAATTAGGACATACATCAAATACCCGAAGATCAATAAGCAAAGTATAAACAGTGCTAAAAACATAATTTAATTCTCCTTTCTTACATTAAATTTTCTCAAACCAGTCCACACACTTGAAGAAAAACCAATAGCATGCTACACCGGTAGCACACAAGAACAAAAATGATAACGTATCTTCCATACTTGTCTTTTTT
>OHTC01000774.1_pt1 | contig 14432 bp, 12 predicted proteins | sample 1578801 | NCBI WGS metagenome assembly OHTC01 (sample SAMEA3879556, study PRJEB24766) | human gut metagenome | biome: human-associated habitat; feature: feces | place: USA | collected 1985/1987 | reverse complement strand
TGATGGCGGTGGCGACGACGTTTGTGCATGCGTCGCTGGTGGAGGAGATAGGAGAAGGAAGTTAGAATATTCTGTGCTTATCGTCATAATGCTGAATAAATATTTAACCCCAATTTCTCAGCCTTCATACATGGAATGGGTTGATTGGACTAAAATCATTGGCATATTTTTAGTTACACTGGGACATGGGAATTTGGTGAGTGTAGAGTTGAATACTTTCATTTATTCTTTCCATATGCCTTTATTTTTTATCCTTTCTGGAATATTGTTCAAATATCGTAATTTCATTGAATCTCTTAAAAAAGGATGGCATACTTTGTTGGTTCCTTATTTCATAATCAACTTAATAATTTTGGCATATACTTCAATATTACTTATATTGAAAGGTACATTTGATGTCCAGATGTTTTTGGGAAAGGTGGTAGCTGTGATTGTTGGGCTGGGATATAACGTAGGATACTTGTCTCCAGTTAGTGCACCTACTTGGTTTTTAATCAGTTTGTTTTTTTTACATATATTAACTTCCTTAAGGGAAGATAGAGCATATAGATTGTTACTGGTTCTTTTTTGTATTGGTGTTTTTTTGATTTTGCAATATTATGAAATTGATACCTTAGTTCCCATTGATAGCACTTTACTTGCGATGCCTTTTTTTATTGCTGGTTATGAGATGAAGGAATTTTTTAAGCGTGATTTGTCTTTTTATGTTGTTTTGATAATTTTTGTGGCACTTATTGTTTTTAACTATTACAATGGCAGAGTAGATATAAATACTTGTCAGATAGGAAATTCTTTGTTGCTTTTTTATCTAAATGGAACGTTTGGAACAATATGTGTATTTCAAATTGCCAGATACTTACAACTTGGAAATAAGATTAGTTTAATTGCATCTGGTACAATAATTATATTAGGTTTCAATTTGTTGATGATAAAATATGCTAAAGTTGTATGGAATTTTATCTTTTCTAGTATTCCGATTACTTCGTTGGTAGGTATATTACTGGCATCGGTGATATTGGCAGTTTTTATACCCATTATCCTTTTTTGTAAAAAACATTTTAAGTGTATATTGGGATATAGATAAGATGTCTAATTTTAGTGATAATAAGCGAATAGCCAAGAATACCATTTTTCTTTATATTAGGCTGATATTTGTAATGGGAGTCAGCTTATATACTGTACGGGCAATTTTGAGTCTTCTTGGAGCGACTGACTACGGCTTATATAATGTGATTGGAGGTTTCGTTTCAATGTTCTCTTTTATTAGTGGAACGTTATCTTCATCGTCACAAAGATACTTCTCAATATCTTTGGCCGAGAATGATTTTAGGAAACTAAATGATTGGTTTTGTTTGAATCTTAACTTATTTGTTATAATCATTGTCTTTTTGATTTTCATAGCTGAAACATTTGGATTATGGTTTATAAATAATAAAATGACAATACCAATCGAAAGGTTGACGGCAGCAAATATAATTTTTCAATTATCATTGTTAGGATTCTGTTGTAGCCTTGTCAATACTCCATATTTGGCTTTGATTATTGCATATGAAAAAATGAAAACATTTGCCTATATTGGGATGTTAGAGGCGTTGTTTAAATTGGCAATCGTGGGGATTTTATACTTTGTTTCAACAGACAAGTTGATTGTGTATGGAATTTTGATTTTTGTAATAAATGTATCAATTACACTTTCTTATGTAGGGTATGTTTCAAGAAAAATACCACAAATTCATTATTATGTATATTGGAATAAAATTGAGATAGCTGAATTGGCTTCATTTTCAGGGTGGCATCTGCTCGGAACCATTTCTGTAGTTTTAAGAGGGCAAGGTATTAATGTACTTTTGAATGTTTTTTTCAATCCGATAGTGAATACAGCTCGTGCAATAGCATTTCAGATAGAAAGTGCAGTAATGCAATTGCAAAATAATTTTTTTTTGGCATTAAAGCCACAAATCTATAAATTGTATGCAGTACATGATTATTCTCAATTGCATACATTAATCGTCAGAAGTACTCAGATATGTTTTTTTCTGACTTCAATATTATCAATTCCTTTGTTTTTTGAACTTGACACGGTGCTTGATTTATGGCTTGTAGAAGTACCGGAATATACGCGAGCGTTCACAACACTTGTACTTCTCAATGGTTTGATTGATTCGGTATCTGGGCCCATGATTGCTCCAATTTTAGCTACGGGTAAGATTCGTAATTTCTATTTGATTACTGGAAATCTTATAATATTTACTCTTCCCATATCCTATGTGGTACTGCATTATGGGTGCTCCCCCGAGTCAGTATTTATTGTTACGATTTCTTTTTCTTTTTTGGCTATGATGTGCCGAATCTATTTTTTGCATAAACTTATTAAAATTCCTTTTCTCGAATATATTATTGAACTTATCAAGCTTTTTATTGCTACTGTTGTAATTTGTATTGTTGTAACATTGTATATATATATGACACCTGATAGTGCGATGAGATTTTTTATTGTCATTATTCTTTCTTCTGTGTTGCATTTGATAATGTATTACTATTTTGTAATATCAAGCAATGATAGGAAGGCACTTAATGGATATGTTAGTAAATTCCATGGTAAGATTTGGAAATGATGAGAGGAATTTTTTCGCAATTTAAAATAATTTTAGATAAATGAAAATAGGCATTTTGAATTTTCATAGGGCTCTAAATTATGGAGCAGTTTTACAATGCTATGGATTACAAGAAACCTTGACGGCGTTAGGACATGAAGTTTCTGTTATAGATTATAGACCTAGGATTATTGAAAAACATAGATCCTATTTTTTATTTGATATTTTAAAAGAAAAAGGAATTATCCCTTTTATTAGAATTCATTACTTACTTTACCCAATAAATATAAGTGTAAAAAAGCTTTTGATGATTTTTTATCCAAATATCTAAAATTGACTGATTTTGTAGTTTCACTATTAGATTTGGCCAAATTAGATTCTTTTGATATCATTTTTGTTGGAAGTGATCAAGTTTGGAGTGAAAGGATAACAGGGCTAGACAATGTTTATTTAGGTAATTTTGTTAAGTATCATGTGAGGTATATTGCATACGCAGCTTCATTAGGCGCTTCGGTTTGTCTTGAAGAACCGAAACAACAGCGTTTATTGGCTTTTTTACCTAATTACCAAAAGTTGTCTGTACGCGAAATATATTTGCAAAAATGGCTAATGAGACATAATTTTAAATCACAAGTTGTTTTAGATCCCAGTTTGCTTGCAGATACCTCAATCTTTGATAAAATTGCGTTTAAACCCAAAGTTTCAAATTATGTATTATTGATAAATCTTGATAATAGTGCAGAAAGTTGTTTGTTTGCAGAGAATATAGCAAATCAACTTCAAGCTAAGGTTGTGTCTATAAAAGCGATAGGATTATCCAAAAACAAATTTGATTTAATTGGAATATCACCTATGGAATTTTGTGGATTAATAAAATATTCAAGATGTGTCATTACAGTGTCATTCCATGCTACAGCATTCTCTATTGTTTTTCAAAAAGATTTTTATGTTATGAAATTTGAAACAGATGAACGTTCATATAATCTCTTAACGATTTTAGGTTTAACTGATCGACATAAAAATCCTCAAGAAGAAGTTATATTTACGCATATTAACTATAAATTACCATTGAGTAAACTAAATCAAATAAAAAAATATTCTTTAGAATACATAAATAGTTGTTTGGATAATTGAATATTCAATACTATGAGTAAAAAAAAAGTAATAGTAATTGGGGGAAATCATCACAATACATTAGGTGTATTGCGGAGTTTAGGAGAAAAAGGTGTTTTTTCTGAACTTATTCTTGTAACTTCTAGTAAATACCCTTATGTTAAGTATAGTAAATATATCTGCGACTATTGTCAATTATCTAGATGGGTTGATGTACCTATAGAATTAAAAAATAGGAAATGCAGATATAATGGTCTGAAACCTATTATTATATCTTGTGCAGATTTAGCTACCTTTCATCTTGATTTGAGTTATAACGAATTGTTTTCTTATTATTGCCTGCCTTTAGGTAGAGCACAAGGTGATATTTCTAATGCCATGGATAAAATGGTTATGAGAAAATTTGCTGAAAAAGTCAAGTTGAATGTTCCATATACCTATTCTTTAGATGAGTTGAGATTAAGAAATATTGAGTTTCCAATCATCATTAAACCCTTGTCAAGTGTAGAAGGAAATAAATCAGATATAAAGATTATAAAGAACGAATATGAATTATCTAGGTATATGGATCTCCATAAGAACAAACCTTTAATTGCTCAAGATTATATCGACAAACAAATCGAATTCCAGTTTATAGGGTGTGCTTTAGACCAGCAGCATGTTTTTATTCCTGGTGTGTCAATAATATTGCGACAACCTAAAGAAACAAATACGGGCTATTTGAAATATGTTTCGTTCTCAGAATTTTCAGAAAATGGTTTATTGCAGAAATGCATTTCATTTATAAGAGAAGTAGGTTATACTGGTTTGTTTTCAATGGAATTTCTTCGTGACAAATATGGAAACGACTATTTTATGGAAATCAATTTTAGAAATGATGGGAATGCTATTTCTGTTACAGAGGCTGGAGTTAATCTCCCTTATATTTGGTATGCATACAATTCTAGTATTGATTATAACGAAGAAATGCAAAAAAATATTCGTACAGTTTATGTAATGCCAGAGTTTTCGGATTTTAAGGTAGCTCTACGATTATATAATAAGAATATTTTTAGTTGGTTTAATGATGTTTGTAGAACAAATAGATTTATGGAATACGATTCAAGGGATAAAAAACCGTTTTGGGTTGGTTTATATCATGAATTATATGACATGCTATATTATAAATTATTAAAAAATAAAAGATAGTTATTGATGTTACTATTTGACCGTATAAGGAAATACTGCTTATCTTCTGCATGGAATATAGGTTTTGTGGAAGATAAAGTTCAATGTGTTATTCTAAATGATTTGCAGAATATACATTGGATGAAGCATCAATATAGCGACAGATGGTTCGCTGATCCTTTTATTCTGAATGTAGATGAGGAGAATATAATCCTTTTGGTGGAGGAATTTTGTTATTCATTTAGTAAAGGACGTATCGCAAAATTGGTAGTTAGCCGTAAAGATTATATCTTGAAGGAGATGAAAATTGTATTGGAAGAACCATGGCATTTGTCTTTTCCTTTTATATTAAGGAAAAACGACAAGATCTATATTATTCCAGAGAGTTGTAAAGCAGCGGTTACAGCTGTTTACGAATATGATTTGTTGACGGATTCTATGATAAAAAATAACGACCTTTCACATTTACCGTTAACAGATGCAACCGTACTACATTGGAATGACACAAATTATATACTTTCGACAAAACTTCCATTTCCTAATGATAAAGATTTATATTTGTTTAATTTCGATTATGAAAAGATGGTTATTGATGATAAACCGGTTCAAAAAGTAAAATTTGGAGGAAAAGTTGCACGCAATGCCGGTGAAGTGTTTGTCGTTGATGGTCAATATTATAGACCTGCACAGGATTGTAATAAAAATTATGGAAATGGAATTGTAATTCAACGAATAGAATCTGTCGGTGAACGTTTTTTGTTTTCAGAAGTTAAAACATTCTTTTCAACCAATAAAAAAATGGATTTAGGATACCATACTTTCAATATGTATAAAGGTTTGATAGTTGTTGATGGTCATGGACATAGGCGAAAATTATTATTTATGATATATAGCATTTTAGTAAATATCAAAGGAATGTGGAAAAACAAGCGATGATTCAATGTTGCAGAATTAAAAGAAGAGTAAGGAATATAAGATAGTAAACTTCTATTTGTAAAAAGATTTTATTTCTTATTGCTATGAATAAAGGTATAGTAGTTACAATTCTTACTGTTTTATATTTTCTTTGGAATATATTTGCTGGAATTAAATTAACATGGGGTGGAATTTTAATGTTGATTTGGGGAGGTCGTATTAATATCATTTTATTCCTGATTTTTGCTTTATTGTTTATTCTCATTGGGTTAACTGATAAAAAAGGAAGCGTTTTTACATCAAAGTACAAGCGATATGCATTTCCATTTATATTAGCTTATCTTTTTATTTATTTTTATGCAGGTTTTTTCTTGGGAGAATATCCTAGCGGATCTTTTTTAATGAATGCCTTTATGGCGTTTATATTTATACTTCTCAATGACAAATGGAAACTTACGGTTTTTGATTGGTTGGTCAAATCTCTCGTGTTTTTTTTGTCCTTGTCGTTAATTGAATACCTCCTTTATATTTTTACTGATCAGGGTATTCTGATTGCTTATTTCATTCGTGATAATTCTGGTCGCGAACAGCTTTTCGAACAACATCTTTTCAATTTCTTTATTATAAACTCTACTATTCGATTTCAAAGCTTTTGTGAAGAACCTGGAGAACTTGGTACTCTTTGCTATTTGATGTTATTTCTGATAGGGAATAATCCTCGATATAAAATTTATTATTACTGTTTTTGGATTTTTGGTCTAGCTTCATTCTCATTGGGATTTTATATACTTGCAGCCATTTATTTGTTGTCAATTCGTTTCAAGATTCGTACAATTGTTCTTACAGCTGTTTGCGTATTGACAATGCCTTTAATTTTGGGTGAGCAGTTTGAGACTTTAGTCATGGAACGTATTAGTGGAAAGGATATTAGGGATATTGACAATAGAACGGGTGACGCACTTAATAGTGCCCTCAGTACTTCCATTTTCGATGGGTCGATAATTTATGGTCATGGTGGAGTACTTCCTGATAATATGGGATATGATTCAGGGAACACTGGAGGAAAGGTATTTTTGTATAAATATGGTGTTTTAGGGTTGATTTTACTCTTATGTCCGTTTTGGAAATTCATTAATCAGTATTATCGTCAATATCGTGTGCCATATCGGCTTCGAATGTGTTTTGTGATTGCATTCTTCGGAGCATTCTACAAGTCAAATATGCTTGAATTCTATTGGTGCTTATGTCTTCCTTTCTTGTTCCCTATGTTGGCATCTGGAGCTACTTCAAAGACATTTAGTATAGATAACATCAAGTTGTAGCAATTATTATGAATATATTATTTCTGTGCCATCAACTTACTGGTGGGGGGGCTGAACGTGTCTGTGCAGATGTAGCGAATGGCTTGAGCCGTTTGGGACATAAAGTTGCAATTATGATGGATACATCAATAGCTATCGTTTATCCCGTATTACCAGATGTGCAAATTTATTCTTGTCCAGAAAGAAAGGGTAATTCCTGGATCATGTATCGTATCAAAATATTTTGGAAGATATTGGAAGTTTTAAAGAAATATAAACCAGATGTTATAGTAAGTATATTGTACTTTCATGCAACACTTGCTAAATTGGCATCCATGTTGGTACATAAGTGTCCAGTGATAGTTTCTGACCATAATTCTTTTGAACGACCAGAATCAGCTCCTTTCCCATTGAACCAAAAAATAGATAAATTTTTCAGAAACTATTATTTTGATTATCTGACGGTCTTGACACAAGCTGATTATACGTTTTTAAACGGTCGTTTCAAAAAAGTAGTTGTTATGCCTAATCCTTTGACTTGGGAACCGGAAAAAGTAATTCCATCAAAAAGTAAAATAATACTTGCTGTTGGACGTGTGGATATTTGGTACTGCAAAGGCTTTGATATTTTGTTAAAGGCATGGAGCAATCTTGCATGCTTTTATCCTGATTGGACTCTAAGGTTAGTCGGTGCTGGACACAAAAAAAATGTAGATTATTTGAAGTCGTTAGTACAGAATATATCTAATGTAGAGTTTGTTCCATATACCAAGGAGATTAAAACAGAATATCGTGATGCTGAGATATTTGTTCTTAGTAGTCGTTACGAAGGTTTTGGTTTAGTGCTTACTGAAGCTATGTCACAAGGTTGTGCTTGTATTGCTTGCGATTATAACGGTCGCCAATCAGAAATTGTAATTAATAATAAAACAGGTCTTATTTGTGGAATTGATAATCTGTTAGAATTAGAACAGAAATTAAAAATATTATTAGACAATAATGAGTTACGCAAGAGGCTACAACATAATGCATTACATGCACTCGACAGATATAAAGTAGACCATATATCTAAATTGTGGGAGCAGTTGCTTCACAAGTGCATTTATGAGTAATTCTTTTAGTTTATAAATTATGCTGAATCCTTTTAGGAGAATTGTTGATTTTTATTGGAGATTTTTAGTTTCTCCTATTGACTACGCCAGACATATAGGTGTTTTTGTTGGTGAAAATTCTTTTATAGCTACGAGGAAATGGAGTAGTGAACCTTATCTGATTACAATTGGTAATAATGTTCAAATTACGAGTGGCGTAGCTATTCACACACATGGAGGAGGGAACTCTGTGCGTTCTCGAATTCCAGATTTTGATGTATTTGGAAAAGTGCAAATCGAAGATTGGGCTTATATAGGTGCATATTCTCAAATCATGCCAGGTGTTACTATTGGAGAAGGTGCTATTGTAGCAGCAGGTAGTGTAGTAACGAAATCAGTACCTCCTAGGACGGTAGTGGGAGGAAATCCTGCCCGCTATATATGTACAGTAGACGAATACATTCAGAAGAATCTGGAATTTAATTTACAAATACATGGCAAGAATTTATCACTAAAAGAAAAACGGAAATTCTTGTTGACACTTCCTGAAGAAAAATTCTTAAAAAAATAGCTATGAAGATATTTTTCTATATTAATACTATATCTAGTGGGGGGGCTGAGAGAGTGCTGACTAATTTGGCAACAGAAATGTCGACTCGTGGACATGAATGTGTTTTGATAACATCTTTCCCTTGTTCATGGGAATATTCTTATGGAGAAGATGTGCAGCGTATTTCATTAGATTTGAATAAGATAGAAGGTTATTTTAAAAGGAATGTAATACTAATATATCGATTGAGAAAATTATTGAAATCGGAAAGGCCAGATATTCTTGTTTCATTTATGGCAGAACCTAATTTCCGAGCAATAATCGCAAAACTTGGTTCTGGCATAAAGTCCATTCTTTCAGTTCGCAGCAGTCCGGATGTTGAGTATGGCAGTAATTTTACATCTTTTTTGGCCAAAATATTATTTCGTTTTGGAGATGCAATTGTTTTTCAAACTCATGATGCTAAGATATGGTTTCCAGAGGTAATACGGAAGAAATCATTTATTATATATAATCCTATTGATCGGGTTTTCTACAATACGAAACTAAGCGAGTCTCGTTCGGGAATAGTTACGGTCGGTCGAATTGACAAATTCAAAAATCATAGATTACTGATTGAATCATTTGCGAAAATTGCAAATCAAGTGAATGATAATCTTATAATATATGGATCAGGAGATGTTACTTCATTGAAACTATATGCTGAGTCACTTGGTATAGGAGAAAGGGTTCATCTACCTGGCCAAATATCAGATGTTCCTACTTTCATAAAAAGTGCGCGGCTATTTGTTTTGTCTTCGAATGTTGAGGGAATGCCTAATGCATTGATGGAAGCTATGGCTATTGGTCTACCTTGTATATCAACCGATTGCCCTTGTGGAGGTCCTCGAATGCTATTTCCAGAAAGCATTAGGGAGTATCTTGTCCCAGTAGGAGATTCAGATACTTTATCGAAACGAATGTTGGCGGTTCTTACAGATTCTCAAAAAGCAACATTTCTTGCACAAGAATGTAAGAAGGCTTCTTTTGAATTTGAGTCGTGTAGAGTTTTTGACAAATGGGAATTGCTATTCAGGAATACCTAACTTTTATTTACTAATTTCATTATTGATGAATATACGAGGAGTCTGATGAAAATCTTGCATATCATAAATTCATTCATGAGAGGTGGTGGTGCAGAGACATTAGTTTTAACCTTAGCTACTGCATTAAGTAGGATAGAAGGCAATACAGTTCATGTATTAAGCTTGAAAGATCCGGAAGACAAGGAGTTTGTTCAGTTTTTGGAAGAACAAGGAGGAAAATGCTTTGCATTATCTGAAAATTTGAAATCGTTCAAAAATGTTCAATTGTTAGCAAATTTTATTAAAAGAGGTAACTATGATATTGTGAATGTTCATCTTTTCCCATCCCTTTATGTGGCAGCATTAGCTAAAATATTAAAAGGGGTGAATACTCGTTTGGTATATACAGAGCATTCTACGACTAATAGACGTAGAGGGAGATTGATGTTTAGAATTATTGATAAAAGAGTATATCATGTTTATGATTGTATTATAACAATATCAAAAGAGGTAGAGCTGGCACTCAAAAAACACGTTCCAGATGCACGTACTGTAACGATAAATAATGGAATTAATATATCATTATTTGAAAATGCAATTCCTGCCAATATTCGCACAGAAATGGGTTTGAAGCCAGATTGTAAACTAGTTACAATGGTAGCTAGGTTTTGTTTCATGAAAGATTACAAGACTCTTATCAAAGCGATGTCGAGACTTGAGCGTGATATACATTTATTATGTATCGGTGATGGCCCTTTTTTGAACGAGAATAAAGAATATGCGAAGGCAGTAGGCGTAGACTCTCGTATACATTTTCTTGGTTTGAGAAAAGATGTTCCTAATTTGCTACAAGCTTCAGATGTTATAGTTCTTTCTTCGAAACATGAAGGATTTAGTATTTCAATGCTTGAAGCTATGTCATGCAAAAAGCCTTTTATTGGTTCCAATGTACCAGGTATTGGTGATTTGGTAAGAGATGTAGCATTGTTGTTTGAGTTTCAGGATGATGAAGAACTGGCTCTACGCATAAAAGAGGTTTTAACAGACAGAACCTTATATTGTAATGTCGCTGAAAAATGCTATTCTTTTGCCAAACAATATGATATAAACATAATATCACAAAAATATATGAAACTTTATAGAAGTCTATGATTTCTACAGCAAATGTAGGAATAGCTGTTGCTTTTTGGAAATGTAATAATAATTGTAAATATATGGCATATAAACATTTGAAATTTCCCCAAGGTTCTTTATTCTTGGTGACTGGCGGAGCTGGTTTTATTGGTTCCAATCTTTGTGAGGCTATTTTAAATCTCGGCTATAAAGTAAGATGTCTTGATGATTTATCCACGGGTAAGCAAGCTAATGTGGATATGCTTTTGAGTAATCCCGACTATGAGTTTATTTATGGTGATATAAAGAATCTTGATTCTTGTATGGTAGCATGTAAAGGAGTGGATTATGTGTTACATCAAGCGGCTTGGGGCAGTGTACCTCGCTCAATAGAGATGCCTCTTTTTTATTGTGGTAACAATATCCAGGGAACTCTCAATATGCTTGAAGCTGCACGGCAAAATAAAGTGAAAAAGTTCGTTTATGCTTCTAGTTCTTCAGTCTATGGTGATGAGCCCCATCTTCCAAAGTCGGAGGGAAAGGAAGGTAACTTGCTTTCTCCTTACGCTGTGACCAAACGTTGTGATGAAGAATGGGCTAAACAATATACTCGTCATTATGGGCTTGATACCTATGGAATGCGCTATTTTAATGTGTTTGGTCGTCGGCAAGATCCTCATGGAGCTTATGCTGCTGTAATACCTAAGTTCATCAAGCAGTTAATTGATAATGAACGTCCTATTATTAATGGAGACGGTAAACAAAGTCGCGATTTTACCTACATTGAAAATGTGATTGAGGCTAATTTAAAGGCATGTCTTGCACCAAGTGAGGTTGCTGGTGATACTTTTAATATTGCATATGGTGGCCGTGAATACCTCATAGACATTTACTATACATTAACAAAAGCTTTAGACAAAGAGATTGAACCGATTTTCAGTACTGAACGCAAGGGAGATATCAAGCATTCTAATGCAGATATTAGTAAGGCAAAACTCTTACTTGGCTATGAGCCAGAATATGATTTTGTGAGAGGTTTAAATGAGGCTATTGAATGGTATAAAAATAATCTGTAAAACAAGAAAAATATAGTCGAATATAATGGAAAGTGAAATTAAAATTGCCGTAATCGGTCTCGGTTACGTAGGGCTTCCTTTGGCTCGTTTGTTCTCTACCAAATACAAAACTGTTGGTTTTGACATGAATAAATCTCGTGTGGATGCATTGATGGCAGGACACGATGCTACCCTTGAAGTTTCGGACGAATTGCTACAGTCTGCCATTGCCAATGGCTTCAAGTGCACGGCTGACATTGAAGACATTCGTGATTGCAACTTTTATATTGTGGCAGTTCCTACCCCTGTGGATCATAACCATAATCCGGACTTGACTCCTCTGTATAGTGCAAGTACCACTGTAGGGAAAGTGATTTCCAAAGGTGATATTGTAGTGTATGAATCTACAGTATATCCGGGTGTGACTGAGGATGAATGTATTCCGGTAGTGGAAAAAATATCCGGTTTGGAATTCAATACGGATTTCTTTGCAGGTTATTCCCCCGAACGCATCAATCCGGGTGACAAGCTACACACAGTCGAGAAGATAAAGAAAGTGACTTCAGGTTCAACTCCTGAAATTGGTAAGAAAGTGAACGAAGTGTATGCTTCTGTTATATCTGCCGGGACACATTTGGCTCCCACGATGAAGGTGGCGGAGGCAGCCAAAGTCATTGAGAATTCGCAACGTGATATCAATATAGCCTTTGTCAATGAGCTTTCCAAGATATTCACGCGTATGGGGATTGATACTCAGGATGTGTTGGAGGCTGCAAGTACCAAATGGAATTTTCTTCCCTTCAAGCCGGGGCTGGTTGGAGGACACTGCATTGGCGTAGACCCTTATTATCTGGCCCAGTGTGCACAGAGTTATGGCTATAATCCTGAAATCATATTGGCCGGTCGTCGTATGAATGATGGTATGGGAGAGTATGTGGCTGGTCAAGTGATAAAACTGATGCTGAAAAAAGGAATTCAGGTTTTGAACTCTAATATACTGATACTCGGTTTTACTTTCAAGGAGAATTGTCCGGATGTACGTAATACGAAAGTGATAGATATTTATGAGGCTTTGATGGGATACAATCTGAATATAACCGTTTATGATCCGTGGGCAAATCCGGATATCGTAAAGCATGAATATGGAATTGAAGTGATCAATGAACTTCCTGAAGAAAAGTTTGATTCGGTTGTGTTGGCGGTTGCCCATCAACTGTTTACGGGAATAGATATCGAAAGTTTGTCGAAGACACGGTCTGTTGTGTTTGATGTTAAAGGTTTCTTGCCCAAAGAATCCGTTGACGGCAGATTATGATAAAATGAAAAAGCTTTTCTTTGTTACCAATGTTGATTGGTTCTTTATTTCCCATCGTTTGCCTATTGCCCTGAATGCTATTCAGCAGGGATATGAAGTTTATTTATTGTCACGGGATACCGGAAGAAAACAGTTTTTACAAGGGAAAGGGATTCGCTTTATCGATATTCCTTTTGACCGTTCCGGAAGTAATCCTTTGCATGAATTGAAATGTATTTTTCAGTTATATACAAACTACAAAAAGTATAGACCTAATATAATTCATCATGTTACTTTAAAGGCTGCATTGTTAGGTTCTGTTGCAGCTAAGCTGTCAGGGCAACATCATGTTGTGAATGCAATAAGTGGATTGGGGTATAACTTTACGAACGGCAGGAATGGGATTTTGCAGAAGTTGATAAGGACTTTGATCCGCATTGCATTCAAAAGTAAGTCTTTTTCCTTTATTCTTCAGAATCCGGATGATGTGGGGATGATCAAAGGCTTCAATCTGGTTCCCTCGTCCCATATTTTTCTGATAAAGGGCTCGGGAGTAGATTTGAATGAATTTGTTTTTTCCCAAGCTCCTGGCAAGACTCAATTAAAGGTACTCTTTCCTGCAAGGATATTGTTGGATAAGGGGGTGATGGAGTTCATTGATGCAGCCAAATTACTTCAAAAGCGATTTATTGGAAAAGTAAAATTCATATTGGCAGGTGATTGCGACAAAGAAAATCTGGCTGTTTTGGGGGAAGAAAAGCTAAGGTCTCTTCTTGTCGATGATTATATTGAATGGATAGGATATCAGGCTCAAATGTTTCCTATATATACGGATAGCGATATCGTTGTACTGCCTTCCTATCGGGAAGGTTTGCCCAAATCCTTGATTGAAGCATGTGCGGTAGGGCGTCCTATTGTAACAACCGATGTACCGGGTTGCCGTGAATGCGTGAAATCCGGATATAATGGTTATTTGGTTCCTGCCAAGGACAGTAGGGCGTTGGCTGATGCCATCGGCCTATTGATAGAAGATGATGCGAAGAGGAAGGAGTTTGGAAGGAACTCTCGTCTGTTGGCGGAAGAAGAATTTTCTATAGATAAGGTTGTCAGGCAAACTTTTGATATTTATCAATCAATTATTAGGATATCTTGATATTCCCGGGTATCTTTGTAGA
>OHTC01000771.1_pt1 | contig 14474 bp, 15 predicted proteins | sample 1578801 | NCBI WGS metagenome assembly OHTC01 (sample SAMEA3879556, study PRJEB24766) | human gut metagenome | biome: human-associated habitat; feature: feces | place: USA | collected 1985/1987 | reverse complement strand
CAAGCCATTCAACCTGTCAGACTATGACATCTTGCGTTTCAACCCCAGGGAAAAGGACACCCAACGAAAACACTATCCTTACTTCAAGGAAAGAGGCATCAACATGGGAACGCAGTTTGCCTTCCACAAGCATTTCTTCTTGGCGACAAAGCATCGAAATGACGGATTGAGCTTTGCCAATCTCGCCTTTCCACTATCCTTGCCGTCCAAGCAGGACAGCATCGTTGGATTGGAAGAGCGAGGCAGACCGAGACGAGAGGACGGCAAGGCATATAAGGGAAAAGCAGAAGGAAGTAACAGCAGTGAAGGACTATGGATAGCCAACCTGACAGGCAAGCCATTGAAAGAAGCCACAAATATTCTATGGTTTGAGAGTGCATACGATGCCATGGCAGAGTACCAAATCAACCCGGTGAAAAGTGTATATGTCTCGACAGGCGGCACGCCCACTAAGGGACAAATAAAGGGAATGCTGGAAGAGACCCGACAAGCAAGCCATTATTTGGGCTTTGACAAAGACGAGGCAGGACGTGGCTTTGTGAAGAACTTCAAAGCAATCGCCAAGGAAATGGGATTTCCTGACTTCACAATACAATCCTATCATCCCTTGGGACAATACAAGGATTGGAACGATGCCTTGCTTGGCAAACGAGACCAAAGGCTGATAGACCAAGGAGAGATAGACTTTGACTATTCCAAATTTGCCAAGGAGCAGGAAGCTGAGAGATTGCAACAAGAGCAAGAACGGAAACAGCAAGAAAAAGAGGAACGGACATCGGGCTTTCGTAGATAAAGGCTGATGTCATTATAAAAAAAGGAGAACTATGCAGCAGACATATCGGTATAGAAACATCATCATCAAGCCCCATTGGATGCAGTTCGTCATCAACGAGCTGCACTTGCTTGTGCTTATAAGTGTAGGTTTTGTATATGCAGGTATTGATGATGCCGTTCTCTCCACTTTGGTGTTTGTCCTCTCTGTCTTGCTTTCCCTATGCTTGGCATATCGAATGGTCTATCTATGCAGGATGCGCTACTTCATCAGTAACGAACAATTGGTGTTTGAGCATGGCGTGTTTCATCGGGAAGTGGATTATCTGGAACTATACCGTGTGGTGGATTTCAACGAAAGTCAAACTTTCATGCAGCAACTATTCCGATTGAAAACCGTGAGCATATATTCTGGAGACAGAACGACACCAAGGCTTGACATTATCGGAGTACCGATGAAGGAAAAACTGGTGACAACCATCAGAGAACGAGTAGAAACCAACAAACGCAGGAGGAGCATCTGTGAGATTACAAATAGGTAAGATATGGTTGATAGCAATTATCGGCATAGCAACGGCATCGAAAGCCAAGGCACAATTGGTGTCATCCAATCCCTTGGAATGGATGGCATTGGCAGAAGGCAATGAACTTATCAACAGTGAGATTGAAAAGCAAATCAACGGACAGACCAAGACGGCGTTGTTGCAGAATACAATGGCTGCTGAGTTTAACCAGATACACAAATGGGAGAAGAAGTACAACAGCTACTTGAAATCAGTGAACGGCTATGCCTCTTCGCTGAAAGCATGTACCCATCTGTATGATGATGGTGTGAAGATTTTCATCACGCTCGCCAAGTTGAAGGCAGCTATTGCCAATAATCCGCAGGGTGTTGTGGCAAGTATGAGCATGAATAACCTGTATATCGAGACGGCAACGGAATTGGTATCGGTTTTTAATCTGCTGAATGATGCCGTGGCAAAAGGTGGAACGGAGAATATGTTGACAGGAGCAGACCGCTCCAAGACTTTGTGGGCACTAAACGACAAACTATCAGCATTTCAGAAGAAGCTCAATAAACTGTATCTGAGCATCCGCTACTATACAATGAGTGATGTGTGGAATGGTGTCACGGCAGGAATGATAGACAGAAGTAATGGTGAGATTGCTACGCAAGCATTGGGACGGTGGCGAAGAGCAGCCAAAGTAAGTACACCATAATAATATAAAAGCATTCGGGTATGGGAACATGGATATTTTGCTTTGGCATCATGCTACTTTCTGTCTGCAAGGTGCAAGCCCAGAACGACCCTGTATTGGCAGGAATGATATACGCCTATACAGACAAGGCAGAAAAGGAGTTGAAGAACCAGGAAAAGGTAATGCTGATGCAGACCACCGGGCATATCTGGTTGAAAGAGGAAGTGGAAGGAACCACCAATCTGCAACGAGAGTTCAACAACTACTTGGACTCGTTCCGCTCCATCGTGGTGTATGCTGCACAGGTATATGGTTTCTATCACGAGATAGACCGACTGGTGGATAACTTGGGAAGTTTCACAAAGCAACTGAACAAAAATCCGAGCAATGCCCTTGCCGTGGCACTGTCCGCTAAACGCAATAAAATCTACCGTGAGTTGATAATGGGCAGCGTGGAGATAGTAAATGACATCAGGCTTGTATGCTTGTCAGGCAACAAGATGACCGAGAAAGAACGAGTGGAAATCGTTTTCGGCATCCGCCCCAAGCTGAAGGTAATGAACAAAAAGCTGCAACGGCTGACCAAGGCGGTAAAGTACACCTCGATGGCGGACATCTGGGCAGAGATAGAGGAAGGTAGTCACGACAAGGCAGACAAGAAAACCATCGTGAAGGACTGCATGAACAGATGGAAGCGAAACGGAAAGATCAAATAACAATAAAAAGATACGAGTATGAGTATATGGGCAAAGATAGCAAAGTATGGCGGTAGTGCCTTGAAAGGTGCAGGTAGTGTCGCCAAGCAAGGACTGAAATCTGCAAGCAATACGGCTGTGCATCCCACCCAAGCACTAAAAGGCGCAGGAAGTGCGATGAAAACAGCCGCTGTGGGCAGCGCAGCAGGATATGTGGCATGGCAGAACCTTGTCAACGACAAGAGCATGGTGGAGATAGCCAGTGATGTGGTGGTAGGAAAAGACACCACGGAGAAAATATCCGAAGCTGTGGAAGACGTGAAAGGACTGAAGAACAAGGCTGGAGAAGCTGTGGATGCTGTGAATGGTGCCATGGGCGACATCAACAGCAAGTGGAGCGGAATGAGCAACTTTTTCCGTGGCATCTTCGGAGGCAACGGACTGGAGATGTTCGGCAACTTTTTCAAGAACTTAGGGAAAGGAAACGTGTCGGGACTGAGCCTTGCAGGACTGGTAACAGCAGCGTTCCTCACTTTCGGACGTTTCGGATGGCTTGGCAAGATAGCAGGAGCCATGCTCGGCATGATGCTCATCGGCAACAATTCCAATATCAAGAACATTGTCAGTGGTGATGGCGGTCAAGGAAGAAATGTGAACGAAGCAGAAACGACCACACGCAGTGGCGGCATGAAACGATAAACATAAAAACGACAACAATATGAGATATACAGAAGAAATGATGCTGCAATCAAAAAGCGGCTTTTGCATGCCCTTTGAGGAGCGAGGCAAGGATGTGGAACTGACACTTGGCTATGGCAAACAGAAGCATCCTGTAACAGGAACGGTGTTCTTCCATCACGGACTGGACTTTGAGGCAAATCACTATCTGCTGTCTGCCTTGGCAAGCGGAACGGTATCGGGCATTGGCAATGATGCGACACACGGCATCTACCAAGTGATACGCTACGGCAAATATGAAGTGACCTACGCCCACCTTGCCAACGTGTTCGTGAACTTCGGACAAACCGTGAAGGCAGGAAACATCGTGGCATTGAGCGGTGACAGACTGCATTTCGAGGTGAAGTTTGACGGCAAGGAAATCAATCCGATTGATTTTCTGACCATGCTATATGGCAATGTGAAGGCAATGGAACAGACCGGTAAGACAGGTTTTCCTGAGTTTGAGACCTACGACATGAATATAGCCACACAGTATGACAAAGACCAGAAAGAGATAGAAGAATTGATGCTGCGCTTCATGCCATCGTATATGGAAGACCTGTATAAAGGTATGTATGTGACACCGCAACATGCAGAGCAGTCGCTAAGGAACATCTTTACCTTGTCAGCGGCGAAACACTATTTCTATGAAGCTATGCCATCCATCAGCAATCCGTTAGGCATCGGGCAGAGAGCCATGCCCTTGGCTTGCAAGGTGCAGAACTTGCTGATTGCGGATTTCTTGAACTATCTGGCATTGCGGCATGGCATCTATCTGTCCACATTGAGCGAAGTTCTAAAAAAAAACTCCATGACGAAGCCATAAAGACAAGTGGCATCATCGACCCGCTTGCTGAACTGGACATCGATGTGCAGAGCTTTGATATTCCAAGGTTGGTGAGCGTCTATCCAGACCGTGCAGGAGTGAGATGGTGGACAAAGGCGTGGTTTAATAACCGAGAGGAAGGAGAATGCTCCGTGGAGATAGAACTGCAACAAGCCATCCTCTTCATCCATAACAGAATAGAGAAGGACTCTTGGCTGGAGGAATACTTCCCCAAACAGATGGAAGTGTATCACCAAGCCATCGAGCAGACAAGAGAACAGATATTAGGTCAACTAAACGTAACGCTATAATGAGTACTATCAAGAACCCGACACGCTTTGCAGAACTGGAGTATTGCCTTCAAGGATATTTTGACGGCAAGCTGGCACTTGTGATGAAACAGGTGCGAGACGACTTGACGCACAAGCAACTGGAGGAAAGAGGCAGGTACCAGAGCAGTTTGGCAGGAGTGCTTGCTTCTGCCAATCCGTATGCTGACAACACGGACTTTGTGCTGAAACAGACAGGCAAATGGAACAGCAAAACCACAGAGGACTATTTGGAGATGTGCAACCAGAAGATATGGAAGGACAAAAACATCGTGAAAGACTTGGCTCTTCTTGCTGGCGAGTGGCGCAATGCCGTGGTGAAGGAAATTGGACGAAGCAAATATGACGCTTTGTCGAAAGCCTGTGGCGAGGATTTGGCATACGCATACGTTGCACAAAGGATGGAAGACCTGATGATTGGGAAGCTCGTCAAGGACAATACACCCAAATCAACGATGGACTACATCTTGCGAAAGGCAGCACAAAACAGCATTTGGGGACTGCAAGAAGAACTGATGAAGTCACCATTGACGGCAGAGATAGAAGCTCGTGGCGAGAAAGCCTATAAGCCAAGCAAGACGGAGAAGTTTGCTGGAAGGGCTACCGCCTCGGTAGTGGATGCCGTGACCATGGGCGGTATCGGTAGTTGGAAGTCATTGGCAACCTTGGTGGGGAGCGACATGGCATTGGGCTATATCCTCGATTCCAAGAAGGGAAACGGCGAACAGCGGAAAGAGCAAGCCATGGAATTGAGCATCAGCAAGGGCGTATTCGGACAGAACGGCAATGCCTTCACTGGTTTTCGCTCACAAGCCAAGAAAGTGAATGCCACCGACAATGGCTATGTCAAGACGCTCAACAGCAAACTCCATAACAAGATACATATCCCACAAAAAGCATTTACGCCTATGACATGGACAGATAACAGTTTTAAGTTTCCTTTCCAAAAAGAGCAAGAGAAACGGAACGATCCGAAATACAAGAATGTACCGCTGATAGTGGCACCCGGCAAGGAAGATGCCTATCTGGAAGAGAAAGCCAAGCACGACGCAGCCAAAGTTGCAGAGGCTGAGCGCATCATCAAAGAAAGAAATGAGACAGAGGCCCTACAAGAAGATGCAGAACAGCAACAATCGGAAGATACGCAGCAGGAACAGCCAGAGCGTGACAACAGCAACGGATGGGAAGGACTGTTGAAGAACTTCGGACTGAATGGTTTCAGCGACATCGGCAATAATCTCGGCTATGTGATAGCCATGTTGCCCGACATCCTTGTTGGACTGTTCACTGGCAAGACGCAATCATTAGGCTTGAAGGACAATATGATGCCGATAGCCGCCATCCTTGCAGGAATGTTCGTGAAGAATCCACTATTGAAGATGACACTCATCGGTATGGGCGGTGCTAATCTGCTGAACAAGGCTGGACATGAAGCATTGGCAAACAAACGGGAAAGCAATGATGGAAATGCTGTATCATACGATAATACAACATCACAAGCAGTGCAATACAAGTCCTATCCAGACGAACCGTTGAATCCCCGAATAGCCAACCCTGTGCTGCAAGGCAATTGCTTGGTAGCAACCATCGACCGAGTGCCATACACCATCCAACTGCCAGAGCATGTGGTTGGAGCATATCAAGCAGGAGCCTTGCCACTCAACACCCTTGCCAATGCCGTGCTTGCCAAGAGTGACCAGATGAGACAGATGGCAGAACACAACTATGGCGAGCAAGAAGTGAGAAGTGTGAGAAACGAGGCGATGGAAAACGCAGAGCAGCGAGAAGTTATTCAACATTCAAGATAATAAAAGAAAACGTAAAACAATCATACAATGAAAGAGAAAAGTCCACAAGAGAAGAATGCGGCAGAGCGTCAAGTGTCACTGATTACCGAGGCCCTGTCGAAAGCAGCCGACAACAAGGGTGTCTGGCTGAATGAGCAAGGAAAGCAATATCCACGGTTTTACCCAAAGGGAGCGGCAGTGAGTCCGTTCAATGCCCTCGTGATGGGATTGAACTCCGACAAGAACGGATTTTCTACAAATTTTTACACGTTATTTAGTGAAGCCAAGAAGCGAGACGAGTCTGTGATGGCGCATGAGAGAGGTGTGCCGTTCAACTGGTATGCGTGGAACAAGTATGTGAACCGACATAATCCGGAAGACATCATCAGCAGAAAGGACTACCAGGAATTGTCGGCAACCGATCAGACACAGTACAAGGGCATACATAATCGGGAAATACGAGTGCTGTTTAACATCGACCAGACCATGCTGCCACTAAAAGACAAGGAGAAATATGAAGATGTGGTGAAGGCGAATGTCGGTGCGAATGAAGACAAGGCATTGCGTAGCCAAGTGAATGACTTCATCCAGAAGATGAAGGAAAACCTGATGGCGGTGCGCAAAGACGGAAGCGGAGTGGCACACTATGACACAGAAAAAGATGCTGTGTATATGCCAAAGCAAGAAAACTTTGAGCATTATAGCGATTATGTGCAGGAAATGCTGCGCCAAGTGGTGAGTGCTACAGGACATCAACAGCGACTGGCAAGGGAAGGCATGGTGATGAAAAACGGCATTGCGCCATCGGAGGATGCCGTGAAGCAAGAGAAACTGGTGGTGGAACTGGCTTCGGGTGTCAAGATGATGGAGATGGGAATGCCAGCCAAGATTTCCAAGGAGAACATGGGACTGGTGGATTACTGGAACCGTGAACTGAAAGAAAATCCATGTCTGATAGATGCCATAGAGAGTGATGTGAACAATGCCTTGGACGTTATCCGCAAGGCAGAGCGTGGTGAGAAAATAGAATATTCATCCTTGAAGAACGAGCAGCAGACCACCGAGATGCAATTGAAGATGCCAAAGCATTACTTCGTGGCAGACGAGATAGCCAAGCATCCTGACAGCGAGCAGAAGTTTGTGGTGATTGTAAGAGACAAGGAAAACAAGAGTGCTGATGTGGTGTTGCCAGCAGGAGCATCATTGGAAGTGAACAACGAGGTGTCGGGCATGAGCAAGCAGCGCATCGAACATGCCTTACAGAAGGAAGGTTTTCAGTCTGTCAAGTTCTATAATCCCGATGGCGCTTTGGGCTACCATCCTGATGACAGCTATTTTGCAGGAAAGGACATCACTGTGGCAAGATTGAAGAACTGGCAACTGGAAGACATATCCAAGATAGACGTGAGTGATGCCGTGAGCCAGAGCAAGCAGGTGGGCTTCGACCGCATACAGATGGTGCAGGATGACAACAAGCGTTGGGCGATGTATATCAAGCCCGAAGGACAGAAGGCTTTTTCCATCTATCCCGACAAGGCGGACTTAAACCGCTTCTTCACCACACTGAAACAGGCGCAGGACACGATGGACAGTCTGAGAGTGGAACTGGCACAGAAATACTATGCGATGGCAGAGACAAAGCCTGACCTGAAGGTGGACTTGTTCGGCAGCGGTCAGCACAACGAGGTGGACATGAACCGCATACAGAAAGTGAACGTGTTCAAGGCAAAGAACGATGTCATTCTGTGTGCAGCCACCATTGATGGCGCAGACAAGTTGCAGCCTCGTGTGGTATCGCCAAGCCAATGGCAACGGATGTGGATAGCCGAAGACAAAAACGAGTATAAGAAACATCTTGCAGCAACCTTGTTTGCTGACATCCTGCAGAAAGGACAGACACAGGAGCAGACTGCATCTGAAAAGCAAGTTGATGAAACCGAGGTGAAGCAAGAAACGCAAGTCTCCACCGATAAGAATGAGGAAGAACATCGAGAGTATCACGAGGAAGAGAATAAGCAAGCATCTTCTGAGGAAAAGACAGATATTAGGGAAGAGAAGGATGCGACTGTTCAAAGAGATAATAACGCTACTGTGGAAAAGAAGGAAGAAACAAAGGGTAAGCAGAAGGAAGAAACCAAGGACTCTCCCATCATGAAGCAATGGAAGGAGTTGAAAGCCAAGCATCCAGATGCTTTGCTGCTGTTTCGTGTAGGTGATTTTTATGAGATGTATGAACAGGATGCCAAGCGAGGAGCGGAAGTGTTGGGGATTACATTGACAAAGAGAAACACCCAAGCAGGTCCCTACATGGCTGGCTTTCCACATCATGCCTTGGACACCTATCTGCCCAAGCTTATCCGAGCTGGAGAACGAGTGGCTATCTGTGACCAGTTGGAGGCACCCAAGCAGAAGCAAGAGGAGCAAAATACTGAGGAACAGCAGCGTTCTGGCGGTATGAAACGATAATAATGAGGATATAAAGACATGAGCAAGAATCAGCAATATGCAGAAAGATATGCTGCCGAGGCGATGGAACAAATGAAGCGATATGGCATCCCTGCTTCCGTCACCTTGGCGCAAGGCATCTTAGAAAGCCGTAATGGACAGAGTGAACTGTCGCAGTTGGGCAACAACCATTTTGGCGTGAAGGCTTCGAAAAGTTGGCTGAAGAACGGTGGCGATTATCTTGTCTATACCGATGACAAGCCGAATGAGAAGTTCTGCAAGTATGCCACGGTGGGTGACTCATACGAACACCATTCCAAGATATTGAAGAACAACAGCCGCTACAGCCAATGCTTCAAACTCTCTCCCGACGACTACAAGGGATGGACAAAAGGCATTGAGCGAGGCGGTTATGCCACCAATGGAGGATATGCTGCCAGTTTGCAAAAGATTATCGAGATTAATGGATTACAGAAGTATGACCAACAGGTGATGCAAGAAATGAGGGCTGAGGGCAAGAAGTTCGGCGTAGAACAGAATGCAAGGACTTCAGCAACGGTATCGTCTTCGGTATCGACATCCAATAATGACGAAAAGAAGCAAACAGCATCTCAAACAACCAACGACAAATACTCATTCCCTGTGAAAAGGGACGAGTTCTTGTTTGTCACTTCTCCATTCGGTATGCGTCAAGACCCTATGGACAAAAGCAAACAGCAGATGCACAAGGGCATTGACATCAGAGCCAAGCATGATGATGTGTTGGCAACCGAGAATGGTGGCAAGGTGGTAGCTGTGAACCACAATGCCAATACTGGCGGTGGCAAGTCTGTGACAGTGGAATACGCAAGATCGGATGGAAGCAAGGTGCAAACCACCTATATGCACTTGGACAGTATCGTCGTGAAGGTGGGTGACGAGGTAAAAGCAGGACAGAAGTTGGGTGTATCTGGCAATACAGGAACGCGAACCACAGGTGAGCATCTGCATTTCGGGGTGAAGACCATATCGGCAGACGGCAAGACAAGGGACGTGGATCCTGCATCGTACTTGGCGGAGATAGCGCAGAAAGGCAATCTGAAGCAACAAGCATTGTATAACGGCAATGACCTGTTGGCAAAATACAAGGGAAATAGTTCGGCAGTGGACACGAGTCTGTCACCTGACGATTGGATGAAGAAACTGCTTTCATCCGAGGACGCAAGCACAGGATTGTCAAGTGCAGACCCGATAATGGGATTGGTGACTACCATGTATAGCAGTCTGCTTGCCCTCGCTGTGCAAATAGACAGTAAAAGCGAGGAAGAGCAAAAAGCGCAAATCTCAGAAGCTGTAAGCAAAAGGCAGGTGGACTTGAAACCGTTGATACCGACTATGAAGGAGTGCGTGCTGAGTGTTGGCGATAATGGAAAGGCTGTGTTGCAAGCGGACGATGGCACTACCAAAGTGACGAGAGAGCTGACCAATGCGGAGTTCTGTAGATTGTCGCAAGTGTTGGGTGATACCAACCTGAGCAATGATGCCAAGAAAATGCGCATAGCTGGAATGGTGAATACTATCGTGCTGACGCAACAGGCATCGCAAAACTATGAGCAAATCCTGGAACAGCAAGAAGGTCAAAGTCATACAATGCAACGAAAGTAAGGATATGAAGGAAAGAATGAAAAGATGGTTAGCGGTAGCGGTTCCTCTATTGATGGGATTGTCGCTATTTACGGCAGTGGCATATGGTGTCTATTTGTTGGGCGGAGTGTATGCAGCTGTCGGATATATCGGGTTCAATGTTATGGTGGGAGTTTGGCTGTTTCGGGAAATCACCAGAGCACCCATGATGGATGATTGACATTTGGAAATAATCAGATACTTGAAAATTCCACATCTTGGTCGATTGAAAACGAATAAAAAAGTATTTGAGCTATGATTAAATGTAACGTAAGTGTTTGCGGAACCGTCAGCAAGGCTACAGTGGTTCGCAATGGGAAGGACGGAATGCCTTTTACGACATATTCCGTGGATGTGGTGGTGCCAGCCAAGAGTGGTATCAACAAGACCGTGATTGTCAGTTGTATCATGGATGGTGACGATGCGGAAGGCATTGTCGTGGGCAACCGCATTGAGTTGAAAGGTGTATTGACCTTCAAGAAGAAAGATGACAACCTGTATTTCAACTTGAAAGTATCGGAAGTGAACCTTTCGCCTGTATCGGAAAGCAAGGATGGCATCGTGGGCGACATGGAGTTCAAGGGCAAGGTCGGTAAGGACATTGATATGAAGAAAGGCAAAAATGGTAAGGCTTTCCTGATGTTTTCTGCTTTCAGTGCAGAGAAGATTGGAGAAGAATTTGCCTTTACATGGGTGCGCTTTGTCCGGTTCTCGGAAGAAAAGGAAGAATGGCTGCAGTCGAAAGCCACCATCGAGGCAAAGGGCGAGTTGGAAATCTCGGTGTATAACGACAGACTCAACTTAGGCTGCAAGGTGGCGGAGTTGAACCAGTGGGAGAAGAAACCGTATCATCCTAACAATTAGCAAGTATGGCATATTACAATAAGAGTCCACAGAATAATGGCGATGGAAAAAATGCTGAGGACAGAGCCTTGGACACCTTCGCAAACATGATGATAGAGAAGATCGAGTCGTTGGGAAGCAAGGACGGATGGCAAAAGCCTTGGTTTACGGAAGGTACATTGAGTTGGCCGAAGAACCTGTCTGGCAGAGAGTATAACGGCATGAATGCCTTGTTGCTCACCATGCTCTGCGAGAAGAAAGGCTACGAGTTGCCAGTGTTCTGCACCTTTAACCGTGCAGTGGGTTTGAACTATCAGACGGACAAGCAAGGTAACAAGACGCAGATGGTAGATGCCAATGGCGAGCCGTTGCCCAAGGTTGGCATCAATAAGGGAGAGAAGAGTTTTCCCGTGATGCTGACAAGTTTCACCATTGTACACAAGGAGACAAAAGAAAAGATACCCTATGACGACTACAAGCGAATGAGTGCTGAGGAGCAGAAGGAGTATAATGTCTATCCGAAGTTGAATGTGTACCAGGTGTTCAATGTGGCACAGACCAATCTGAAGGCGGCAAGACCTGAATTGTATGCCAAGTTGGAAGCAGAGAACAAGCCAGAAAAGGCATTGGTGAAGGAAGGTGACATGTATTCGTTTCCTGCTGTTGACCGGATGTTCAAGGAGCAGAGATGGATTTGTCCCATCAATATCGAACACCAGGACAATGCGTTCTACTCCATTTCCCGCAACCAGATAACCATTCCTGAAAAGTCACAGTTCAAGGATGGTGAGTCGTGGTATGGAACAGCGTTCCATGAGATGGTTCACTCGACAGGAGCGGAAAATCAGTTGAACCGTCTCAAACCGCAGTCGGGCTTCGGTTCCGATGAATATGCACGTGAGGAACTGGTTGCAGAGTTGGGCAGTGCATTGGTGTGCCAGAAGTATGGCATGACCAAGAATCTGAAGGAAGACAGTGCCGCCTATCTGAAATCGTGGCTCGGCAGTCTGAAGGAGTCGCCAAGTTTCATCAAGACCACCTTGATGGATGTGAAAAAGGCAACGTCTATTCTCACGCAGAGAATAGACGAAGTGTCTTTGGAAATGAAGGAACAACAGAGTGAGGATGTTGCAGCTTCAGTATCGGAAGAAAACAAGGATGCGAAGGACATGAAGCAATCCGCATCATCAAATGATAGTGAGCAAACTGAGGCAGAAGAAGAAAAGGTCGCAAGGTCTGTGTTCCGCCGATAATAAGGCTATTTGTAGCAAAAAAGCAAAAATCCAAGATGCGCACATATATATATATCAATGTGTAAGCATCCTGGATTTTTTCATTATTCGGGTGTGGCATCTTCGCTGTCACCATCTTCCTCATCTTCGTCAGCAAGCCATTTCTGCCAATTTTCCTCATCGATGGTGAGTTCGTTCATTTCCCAATCATATGCGAGTTCGGGCATTGGGTCACGAGAGTAAGGGAAATGGATGGTATAGCCGATTTGTCCATAGGAGACATGGAGCGGAGTGACGCAAAGGTCTCTGCCGAAATAGCTTCGGGTGGTAAGGTATTTGCGCCAGTCGAAACGCTCATTGAGAATGTTTCGACATAGGCGGTAAAGATATTGTTCTATTGTCATACGGCTTGAAGTTCCAACTGTGAATAATATTGTCTGAATGCCTCGTAAAGGTCAGCCATCATTACTTCGGCTTCCTCCATGTCTTTGACTATATCGGCAATGTGGTAAGGTGCACCATTTTTGCCGTGACCGTCTGAGCCAATCCAAATGTACGCTTCCTCGTCAACATCAAAGTTCTCATAATACTCATGGATATTGTCGATGAAGGCTTCCATATCATCGTCTTCAAGTTCCACGCTGAAATTGAAATCTTGACCATAGGAAGTGTATTTGGCGAAGTTTACATCTGTCTTGCCATTTTGTGGCTCGGAGAAATCAACGCTCCATCCTAATATCTCGGCTATCTCCGTTATCTTTTGCTGTATCATATCGTTTGATTTTTAGCAGCCATAGGCAAGAAGCCTACGGCTGATGTGTGGTTTAAGCTTCTTCCCTGTCATACATGTCAGACAGAAACGACTGCAATCTCTCGTCGGGAATGTTTCCGATTGGGCAAGGCTTGAAGCTCTTGTCCTGCAATATCGGTATCTTAGGAAGGTTATGTCCGACATCCACGCTGATACTTTCCATTTCCTTGATGGAAGCATAGCCATATTCTGTATCGGCAAGACCGACAACGATAGAGAACAGCGTGAAGTCATTGCCTTCCGGCTGACCTTCCAATACATACCAACGGACTTTGCCGATGAAGAAGACGCATTGGCAAATGGCATCCTTCTTCTTGCCGTCCTGTGAATAAAGCGGATATTGCTTGAACTGCTCCGCCAACTGTGGTGTAATCAATCTGCTTGTCATAACTGCATTATTTATTGGGTGAATACTCTGATGAAGATGGATAGTAGAGCTGCTGCTCACGCAAGGCTTCAATGGCTGCATGTGCCAAAGTGCAAGCCCATTCATTGCGAAGGTCATAATAGCCCTTCTGATAGTTTATTGCCAACTGCTCCATGAAAGCCATCATCACCTTGAACTTCTCGTTTACAAGAAAACGGTGGTCATTGGCAAACTCTGCACCCACCTTGGATGCGGAACACATCTTGCCGTTCACGAAGCGTGAAAACTCATTGGCAAACTCTTTGTTTCTTTCTTTAATCATATCGTTCATATCTGTTCGGATTAAATTGTGAAACTTCTTTTTCTTCCCTATTCTCGAAGCCTTTACGACTTCATCGAGGGAATTGATTTTACGTGCAATCAAGAGTTCGGGCATGGAGGCAGACAAGGCAAGGAATTGGGAGATTATTTCATTGGAATACCCCAATCTTTGATTGGTGGAAGGCTGCTGATGAAATAACCTGCCAATAGCAAGGCGATACTTGACGGTCTGGTGGGCTGAACTAAATTTGCTAAGGAAAAACAAGGGAGGATGAAGGTGTATGGGATGGATTATAGCATGAAAATGGTTAAATAAACATATAAAAGTCAAGTTTATGACGTAAAAAACAAGACTTTTATTAACTTTGCACTCGAAAAAAGGAGATAAACATGGTTATAGCAAGACTGATAAAGGAAAAATTGTCATCAACCCCTGCTGGGGTTGTATTGACAACAAGAGACTTT